>Ga0114968_10000390_pt1 | contig 32696 bp, 24 predicted proteins | sample M_130807_EF_Meta_FD_87020 | JGI IMG/M metagenome (GOLD analysis project Ga0114968, IMG submission 87020) | Freshwater microbial communities from Lake Montjoie, Canada to study carbon cycling - M_130807_EF_MetaG | ecosystem: Environmental > Aquatic > Freshwater > Lake | place: Lake Montjoie... | reverse complement strand
CCTTTAGCTTCGCCACCAAACTTTTGCGACAACACTGTTGTGATTGCCGCAGTCAGTGTGGTTTTGCCGTGGTCAACGTGCCCAATGGTGCCAACGTTGACGTGTGGTTTGGTACGTTCGAATTTGCCTTTTGCCATGACGGGCTCCTGACCTAGATTGACGCTATTGAATGAGATAAAAACGATACTGCCATCGACTGCTTATTCTTTACTGGTGCCCATGACGCGGATCGAACGCGTGACCTCTCCCTTACCAAGGGAGTGCTCTACCACTGAGCCACATGGGCGCATTCGCCGAGCTTGCACCCCACGAAAGACATCTGTACTGGGTACTGCGATGCTACGTACTGCTAAATTCAGTAAACCGCTGGAGCGGGTGAAGGGAATCGAACCCTCGTCGTAAGCTTGGAAGGCTTCTGCTCTACCATTGAGCTACACCCGCCCGATTCGAGCTGTTTAATCCCCATACACGCTGGAGTCTTGGTGGAGAAGGTTGGATTCGAACCAACGTAGGCGCAAGGCCAACAGATTTACAGTCTGCCCCCTTTAACCACTCGGGCACCTCTCCACAAGATAACCAACGATTATGAGGGAGTTTTTACGCATTGTCAAGTTCAGTATCTGATGATAAGTCAGTCTTAAAGTCGTGATAAGGCTAGGATTCTTAGGCTTAGCCCACTCGATTCGGCCTTTACGACGGCTTATGCGGCGCCCAGGCTATCTCAGGGGCCTTTTCAATTTGTTAGGGTAAACGATAGCTTTGGCGCTCTTGGTCGTCTATTTGATTCAACAGGTTGATTTCCCATTCAAGGTAACGCATGGCAGCCGCGCGGTTGCCATCATGCCGATCATGCACAAAAAATAAGTAATCGATACTTTCTTGGTCGCTCGGCGAGGTCGGCGTAGCGATGACCTCTAGGCCGGCGGCTCGCCATTGTTGAGCCGTATCAGTATTGATTTGTACCTGTGCCGCGCCGGCGTCTGACAATTCTTGCGCAGCGAGTTGCGCGATGGCCGAGTCGTCTGCCACGATTACAACGTGTGCCCCTTTGATGTTCGGCAACTGATTGAGGTTGGGACGGATCGACCAAACAAAACCCTTTAGATGTGCCTCACGATATTTTGTGCTCGCCCGTACATCCACACAGATTGCTGTACGCGTGTCTAGGCTTCTGAGTTGCTCAGCGGAAATGGTCAAGACTGTTACGGCGCTTGTAGGCTGCTCAACGGGTAATGTTGTCGAGCTTTTTTTCCATGAGTGGGTAAAGGCATTCGTCAATACAACGACCTCCCAGCCCATCATGGCAAGCCAAGACGCCATCGCGGGGGCTCGAACATTTTCTTCATCAAAGACGACAAGGCGCGCGCCTCGCACCCCTACAAACTGATCCGTCGCCTGCACGAGTTGCCCACCTGGAGTATGTTGCGCCCCTGAGATTGTTCCGCGGGCAAACTCTTCTGGTGAACGCACATCACAAAGAAATGTCGTGCGTGTATTGTCGGTTAACCAAACTTCGACCGTTGCTCCGTCCACAAATGTGACGCCATCTTTTTCGGCAAGCAGCTTGGCTCGTTGCTGTTGCGCCGCTAGATTTTTGACATTGATTATTTCGGGGTATTTGCGAATGGCGCCATGGTCGAGCTGGAAGTCGGCAAGGTACCAACCTTGGGTTCCGTTTTCAAGCGCAAGTACTTTATTTTTAACGCCGAGGTTGATAAGCGTTTGCGCACCGATAATGCTGCGCGTACGCCCGGCACAATTGATCACAATTGTTGTGTCAGGGGTCGTCACCAAGTCATCGATACGTAGAGGCAACTCACCGTTCGGGCAACACGTTGCCGTTGGTATGCTCATTTTTTTATATTCTGAATAGGGCCTTCCATCCAGAATGACGATGTCTTCGTGTGCTGCAATTTTGGCGCTAAGTGCTTGCGCTGTAATGCGTGGTGTATGAAAAGCATGTTCTGCCAATTCGCCAAAGGCTTTGCTAGGCAGGTTGACCCCAGCAAACACTTGGTAGCCCGCATGCTTCCATTGCGCAATGCCACCATCAAGCAGATAGATATCGTTGTACCCAAGCTGCATAAGCCTGTGCGCCGCCCGCGCCGTTAATTCATTTGCATCATCACCGACCAAAACAAGTCGCACGGTTTTACGTGGCACCAGCCTTTGCACCTCGGACTCTAACTTACTGTACGGCGCAGACACCACATAAAAAAGATGTTCTTCGCCGTACTGACCATGCTCACGTACATCAAGCAGTGCAATTTCTTTTTTATCGTGTAGCCAGCCCTTTAAGGTGGCCGGTACAACGCGTTTATGTTGTTGTTGATTCATGAGTAGTCCTTCGACACATTGTTCGGGCAACACTTGGGCGGTCTGTGGTTGTAGACAGCGTCGCTACAACGGGCACACGTGCAACAAACGCCTATTTCTGTTTTTAGATTGAGCTGTTTATTAACAAAAAAGATTTCTATTAAGCATCTATTTCTTCTTTTAGCTGGAGTTTTTCAATAAGCGAAGAGCAATGTTCCCAGCCATGGAAATCGATGATGATTTGCCCGCGGCCTTTGCTGGCCACTTTTAAGGTCACTTTTGTGCCGAGTTGATCGGATAGCGTTTCTTCAAGACGCGTGACGTCGCGCGACTGACCGCTTTGCTTATTTGCCGCTTTCGTGACCGGCTCTTTTAATGTTTGCGTGACCATCGCCTCGGCGTCACGCACCGACAGGCGCTTAGCGATAATTTGATTCGCGAGTTGGATCTGTATGGCCGCGTCGACGGCGAGCAACGCACGCGCGTGGCCCATATCGATATCACCCGCAAGCAACATGGTTTGTACCGGCGGGGCGAGGTTGAGTAATCGCAATAAATTGCTGGTCGCTGAGCGTGAACGTCCAATTGCTGTAGCAGCCTGCTCATGGGTTAAGCCAAACTCTTCAATCAATCGCTTTACGCCCTGCGCTTCTTCGAGGGGATTTAAATCTTCGCGTTGAATATTTTCAATCAACGCCATTGCAGCGGCGTGTTCATCTGCGACGTCTTTAACAAGCACAGGAACTTCTGTCAGACCTGCTAGTTGTGCTGCCCGAAAACGTCGTTCACCAGCAATGATCTCGTATTGGCCGTTTTGGGCATCAAGGGGACGCACTAGAATTGGTTGCATAATCCCTTGGGCGCGTATTGAATCTGCAAGCTCTGCCAACGCACCTTCGTCCATCCGTGTGCGTGGTTGATATTTGCCTGCTCGTAATTGCACGATCAATAGGGTGCTAGGGGTGCTTGTAGGTATCGTGACGTTTCCGACTTGATCCAACGTATTGGTGTCGGCGCCAAGAAGTGCGTCAAGGCCTCGGCCCAAGCCCTTTGGTTTTTTCGTTACCATGGTGTTTCCTTAAGATTTGTCAGGGCGCATAGCGCGCCTGTGTATGCATTACTTTTGAACGGATCGAACGCGTTCAATCACCTCTGCACCGAAAGCAATGTAGGCTTGTGCGCCGCGTGATGTTGGGTCGTATACGACGCCTGGCATGCCGTGGCTCGGTGCCTCCGCGAGGCGTACGTTGCGTGGCACAACGGTTTTGAATACCTTGTCGCCAAAATGCGCTTCGAGTTGCGCTGAGACCTGTTGCTGCAACGTGACTCTTGGGTCAAACATCACGCGTAGTAAGCCAATTAAGCTGAGTTCGGGATTGATATTGCGGTGAACGCGTTTGATGGTGTTAACGAGATCTGACAAGCCTTCAAGTGCAAAGTATTCACATTGCATTGGAATGATGACGCCATGCGCAGCTGCCAGCCCATTTAAGGTCAACAACGAGAGCGTAGGAGGGCAGTCGATCAACACAAAGTCGTATTGCTGTTCAACCTTTGCGATTGCCTTCTTAAGCTGTAATTCTCTGTGATCCATGCCAACCAAATCAATCTCGGCACCCGACAGTTCACGGTTAGATGGCAGTACGTCATAGCCACCGCTTTCAGAGGTCACCACCGCGTCTTCAATCGTGGCTTCGCTGATCAGCACCTGGTACAAGTTGTGCGCAAGCGTGCTCTTATCGATCCCACTTCCCATGGTCGAGTTCCCTTGCGGGTCAAGATCGATCAGTAAAACGCGTTGCCCGAGCTTGGCTAAACCTGCAGCAAGGTTTATTGCGGTGGTGGTTTTGCCAACCCCGCCTTTTTGGTTGGCGATACAAAATACTCGAGCGGTTGTTGGTGTGACAGGCGTGTTCATTTGGTTCCTTTCCGTTGCATCCAAACCAGGCAACGCTGGCTGTCAAGCTCGGGAACATTCAGGGGTTGGACGACTTGTACAGACCAAGCGGTGAGCGTTTGAAGTGCTTCAATTTCTTCGTCCGGGGAGCGGCCTTTCATCGCTAAGAGATAGCCGCCCTCGCGCACATGAGGGCCGGCGAGGCGAGCGAAGTCTTCGAGCGAAGCGAAGGCTCGTGAAGTGACGATCATGCTTTGAAGTGGCTCAAGCGCTTCAATACGCACGTGCTGTGCCGTAAGATTTTGAAGTGCAAGGACTCCGGCCATTTGCCGTATAAACATGGTCTTTTTTTCTACAGCATCGATGCAAGTTACGTGTACACCTGGCAGCATGATGGCTAGAATGACGCCTGGTAAGCCGCCGCCTGAGCCGACATCAACGATCATTGGCACATCACTTGTCTGGGCGTTAACAACACTGCAGATTGATGGCACCAAAGAAAGGCTGTCAAAAATGTGGTGCACTAAGGCTTGGTCGGGATTACGAATCGCAGTCAGGTTGTAGGTTTTGTTCCAGCGCAGAAGCTGTGATAGATATTCGAGCATTGCGGCTTGTTGTGATGGTGTCGCGGTTAAGGATAAGGCGTTCAGCGCCCGTATTAAGCGTTCACTCGTGCTGAGGTTGACCGTCACGTCGTGCGTCGCCAATGTGGCGATTGCTTTAGCTGTAGCGTTCACTTTACGCAGCTTTGCCATATTGATGACGTTTCAAGTGAATCAAAAGTAACGAGATTGCCGCCGGCGTGACGCCCGAGATTCGTGAAGCCTGGCCGATTGTTTCGGGGCGATGTGTCTTTAGCTTTTGGCGAACCTCAATAGACAAGCTTGTGACGGCGCCAAAGTCGAGATCGGCGGGTATTTCGAGCGTGTCTTGTGCCAAGTGACGATCAACTTCGTCTTGTTGACGCGCGATGTAACCCTCGTATTTGATTTGTATTTGTACTTGCTCAGCCTCATCGCCTGGCATTAGGCCACTGGGCAGATTGAACCCTGGTTGCAGCGGCATATTCATGAGTGTTTGATAAGAAACGTTGGGGCGCTTCAACAAATCTGATAGTAAGTACTCGCGTTCAATCTCTTTTCCAAGTGTCTTAACGGCGACGGCGGCATCTAACATCTTTGGATTAACCCAAGTTCCACGTAACCGCGCAACCTCGTTTTCAACCGTTTCTTTCTTTTTTGTGAAGGCGTCCCATCGCTGATCGTCCACCAATCCAAATTCTCTGCCTTTTTCTGTCAGACGCCAATCCGCATTATCCTCACGTAAACTTAAGCGATATTCAGCGCGTGACGTAAACATGCGGTAGGGCTCTGTGACGCCTTTAGTGATTAGATCATCAATCAAAACACCCATATAGGCTTGATCGCGACGTAAGATAAATGGGCTCTCATCTCTTGAGGCTCGCGCTGCATTAATACCGGCAATCAAGCCTTGCGCCGCCGCCTCCTCATATCCTGTTGTTCCATTGATTTGTCCTGCAAAAAACAAACCTTGAATGCTCTTCGTTTCAAGCGTTGCTTTTAGTTCTCTTGGATCAAAATAATCATATTCGATCGCGTAACCAGGGCGAACAATATGGGCATTTTCAAGCCCTTTCATTGAGCGTATCAGCGCTATTTGAATGTCAAAAGGAAGGCTTGTCGATACCCCATTAGGATATATCTCGTGTGTAGTTAACCCTTCGGGCTCGAGAAATATTTGATGCGAATCTTTATCCGCGAAGCGATGAACCTTATCTTCGATCGATGGGCAATAGCGAGGACCAACCCCCTCGATGACACCGCTATACATCGGAGAGCGATCGAGCCCACCACGAATAATTTCATGGGTTCGAGCATTAGTATGTGTAATCCAGCAAGGTACTTGTTTTGGGTGAAGTGCTTGGTTGCCGAGGTATGAAAATACCGGCACTGGATCTAAATCACCGGGTTGCTCAGTCGTTAACGAATAATCGATTGTTCGACCATCAATCCTGGGTGGTGTACCAGTTTTTAGACGCCCTTGGGGCAATTTCAATTCTTTTAACCGAGCGCCCAAGGTTGATGCAGAGGGATCACCTGCTCGCCCGGCAGAATAGTTTTGCAGCCCAATATGAATGAGTCCATTCAAAAAGGTACCTGCAGTAAGTACTAAGGCTTTGGTTTGAAAAGTAATACCAGATTGAGTGACGGCAGCAACAACACGATCACCCTCAAGTATCAAATCATCGACTGATTGTTGAAATAACCAGAGATTAGGTTGATTTTCGAGTCGTGTACGAATAGCCTGTCTATATAACACCCGGTCGGCCTGTGCGCGGGTTGCACGTACTGCTGGACCCTTTGAAGCATTCAGTATTCGAAATTGAATGCCCGCCTCATCGGTGGCGATCGCCATTGCACCACCTAGTGCATCTATCTCTTTAACCAAATGACCCTTACCGATTCCACCAATAGAAGGGTTACACGACATTTGCCCAAGCGTTTCAATGTTGTGGGTCAATAACAGCGTTTTTGCACCACTCCTTGCCGAGGCGAGTGCAGCCTCAGTCCCAGCGTGACCGCCTCCAACAACAAGAACATCAAAAACAGTAGGGTGGTTCATTGTTCGTACATTTAATAAGCTTGGGGAGTGGATTATAGACTCGTCGTTCTACTCTGAAAATTGTTTCACGTGGAACATCTGTCAAACCAACACAAAATTTCAATTTGGTCGAAAAATGTTAGCGACATCATAAACAAACGAAGCAGCAAGTACGATGTATTCAAGCTCGAGAGAAAAAAGGCGCAATATCAAGAGCGCTGTTGGGTAATGTTTCACGTGAAACAATGCATGGACTATGTATAACTACTGTATAACTAGTGAATAACTTTACATTTAACTTCGACACGAGAATGCCTTTCACAGGCCTAAAACACTAACGTTTCACCTTTAAGGGTGACAAAATGATTGCCATTGTTTCACGTGAAACAATCGGAATTAAGCTCTAGCTGTTTCAGCAATCAGTCGATAAACTGATACCCGAGAGAGATCGTGTTGTAATTGCATTCGTTCAAATTACCCTCTGTGTATAACTCGGGTATAACTTTCTAATATCACTGTATAAATCGGGATAAGTGACTCAACATCTGATACATAAATCGTTTAGATGTGAATAAGCCTGTTAGTAACTTGTTAATATCGTGTGCACAACGGGTGTATATCCTGTGCATTACTGATAAATGCTCATCGGCACGGAGTCGACTGGTCTAACGAAGTTTGCTTCTTACTACGCCGCTCGTAGCCCCGCTATGTCAGCCTAACCTTTCAATAATTAGCAATCATGCGTATAAATTCGAAATTACCGGCTATAGGTGCCACAATCTTCACTACGATGAGCAAGATGGCGCTGGAATATCAAGCCATCAACTTAGGGCAGGGCTTTCCTGACTTTAATACTGATCCAGCTCTGTTGAATCTGGTCTCTCAGGCTATGGCCAAAGGTTTCAACCAATATCCGGCAATGGCTGGGGTGATGCCTTTACGAGAGGTTGTTAGTCAAAAAATCTCTACTCTGTACGAACATCACTACGACCCCGATACTGAAATTACAATTACTAGTGGTGCTACGCAAGCCATCATGGCTACTGTTCTGGCTTGTGTCGGCAACGGTGATGAAGTCATCGTATTAGAACCATGCTATGACTGTTATATCCCTGCCATCAAACTAGCGGGTGCCACTGCTATCAGTGTTGCAATGCGAGCTCCTAGTCAGACGAGTCCTATCTACAGTGTCGATTGGGGTCTGGTAAACGCTGCCGTTACGCCAAAAACCAAACTGTTGATCATAAATTTTCCCCACAATCCTACCGGCGCCGTCATGTCCGAAGCTGACCTTGACGAACTCGAAAGCCTAGTGAATCAAACTGGCATTTTCTTGTTATCAGACGAGGTCTACGAACACATTATTTTTGATGGTGTCCAGCATCTAAGCGTATCTACCAGACCAGTCTTGGCCGCCAATAGCTTTGTTATTTCATCGTTTGGCAAAACTACACATACAACCGGCTGGAAAATTGGATACTGTTGTGCTCCGAAACCCATGACCGCTGAACTTAGAAAAGTTCATCAATTTATGGTTTTTACAGTACCTTCCCCTTTTCAATATGCCTTAGCCACATATACCGCTGACTCAAGTACCTATTTGAATCTACCCGACTTTTATCAAGCTAAACGAGACTATCTTTCGAATGGTTTACAACACACACGGTTTAAAGTGCTGCCAAGTCCTGGAACCTTTTTTTTACTTGCCGATTACAGTGACATGTCAGATCAAGCAGAGGCTGATTTCGCAATTTGGTTGACGCAGGCCCATGGCGTCACGGTTATTCCAGTATCAGCCTTTTATCAAACATCTGACGCATCGGAGTCTAATCACAAGCTTGTTCGCTTTTGTTTTGCAAAACAGGTGGCCACCCTTGATTTAGCAATTGAACGTTTAGCGAAGGTTTGATTTAAACACGATAAAACATAGAAAATTAGATTTAAAAAAAATGAGTACTTAAGTGCTGGCGGTTGTGTCGTATTCTTTCTTTCTTTCTTTTTTATATATAAAAACTAATGGATAATAAGGCCTGTGGATAAGTAGCATAAGTCGAGTTTCTATATACAAATCAATTAGTTATATAAAATTTTGCTTGTGTGTAATGTCTGTTCGGTTTTGTGGATGGAGTTGAATAAGTTTTGTTGTTCAATCAATGACGCTGGTTATTCGTGACCCATGCACAGTTTGTACACAAGCCCGTAGCCCTTGTTATCCACAGGCAAAATTTTTGTAACAAATCTTCATTTGCTGTGTAAAAACAACAGAAAATTTGTTGTCTTTGTTTTTTTCATAAGGAAGTTTTATGTTGCGCGGTAAGACGGCACTCATTACGGGCTCGATTGGTGGCCTAGGCTATGCCATCGCAGATGCCTTTGCTCAACAACAAGCGAACATCATTTTGCACGGACTCGAGCCATTAGAACAAATTCTTGCTGCAAGTAAACAACTACAAAAAGCTTATGGCGTAGCAGTCATGCATAGCCAAGCTAATTTAACAAACGTGTCCGAGATTGAAGCGCTGATCAACCAAGCCCAAGTGCAATTCGGCGGGGTCGATATATTGATCAACAATGCAGTCATCAGAAACTTTGCCGCGATTGATACGTTGGATGCGATGGGTTGGGATGAGTCGATTGCTGTTAATTTATCAGCAGCTTTTCATACATCGCGTTTGACTGTACCCTCAATGAAACGGAAACAGTGGGGCAGGATCATTAACATGTCATCCGTATATGGTGCGACAGCCACTGCGGATCGCGTGGCTTACATCACAACTAAAACGGCATTGATTGGTTTAACAAGAAGTACGGCGATGGATGTTGCTACACACGGAATCACTTGTAATGCGCTCTGTCCTGGCACGGTTCCAACGCCTCCAATCGTAGAGCGGATTGCAGGCAATGCTAAAAGATCTGGAATTACTATAGAGCAGGCTGAACACGATTACATCTCGAGTCGCCACCCGACAGGGCGCTTTGTTGCCATGAGTAGTGTGGCAAGCTTTGCAGTGTTTTTATGCAGCGATGCTGGTAAAGATATTACCGGTGCTGTATTACCTGTAGATGGTGGCTGGACAGTCGAATAGCAGCAGCTTTACTTGCCAATGCAGAAACGCGAAAAGATTTCACCCAATAGATCGTCTGGGGTCATTTGGCCTGTAATTAAGCCAAGTTGAATATGTGCCAGCCGTAGTTCCTCTGCAAAAAGATCTAATACAAGATCTTTTTGTAACGCGAACTCACTCGCTTGCATAAGATGGCTTTGTGCCGCCAACAAAGCATCAACGTGGCGTTGTCGGGCTAACCATGGCGATTCTTGTCCGGGGTTCCATCCAGCTAACTCAAGCAGTTTTGCACGCAAAGCGTCGAGCCCTTGACCCGTTTTAGCGGAAATAAATAAGGTGTCGTTTGTGTCCATGAGCGACGCAATTGATAGGTCGACCTTATTACAAACATTTAGCACAATAGATTTTGCTGAGCGGCGCATTTGAATCTGTGGATCGAGTGTTAAATGATCAGTATTTAACGCACGTAAATGCAACACTACGTCAGCCTGTTCGATCGCTGACCAAGTTCGTTCGATGCCAATTGTTTCGATTGCGTCGTTGGTCTCACGTAAGCCAGCCGTGTCGGTAATCGTAATCGGAACACCGTCAAGGGTGATGACTTGACTGACTTTATCTCTGGTGGTGCCAGCAATATCAGTCACAATTGCCAGCTCTTGGCCAGAAAGAGCGTTGAGTAAGCTTGATTTACCGACATTAGGTTCGCCGGCCAACACGACGTGTAGACCTTCGCGCAACACAACACCTTGACGTGACGCCGATAAAATTTCTGCCAGTGTTATTTGCAAGGTTTCAAGTCTTGCGTGCGCTTGATACTTTTCGAGAAACTCAATTTCTTCTTCTGGAAAATCAAGCGTGGCCTCAACGAGCATACGCAGCTGTACGATCGCTGCAGAGAGTGTGTTGATGCGCTGTGAAAACAAACCAGTCATCGACACAACCGCAGCCCGTGCTGCGGCCTCTGACGACGCATCGATTAAATCAGCGATGGCCTCTGCTTGGGCCAAGTCTATTTTGTCGTTTAAAAAGGCGCGTAACGTAAATTCGCCAGGTGAGGCGATTCTAATATTAAAGAGGGCGCCGACACTTAAGCAGCGGTTTAATAGCTGTTGTAAAACAGCTGGACCACCATGCCCTTGTAACTCGAGTACATCTTCACCAGTGTAAGAAGCGGGCCCAACAAAATACAGCGCAATACCCTGATCGATTGCTTCACCGGTAGCATCTGGAAAGCGGCAGTAGGTTGCGTGACGAGGTTCGAGCGATCGCCCCAGCAACGCGTAGATAAAGGGCCCCAAATGGGGCCCAGAGACACGCACTACGCCGATGCCACCCCTACCAGGGGCGGTGGCAATTGCGACGATAGGGCGCTGCGTTGACGCGCTCATTGGCCCATGCGCTCAACGATGGGCCACGTTGGCGACAGCAGCCATTTTATTTGTGATGTACCACTGTTGGGCGATCGATAAGATGTTGTTAACGCACCAATACAGCACAAGACCCGATGGAAAAAAGAACATCATGCCACCAAACACTAATGGCATGAACATCATCACTTTGGCTTGAACTGGATCAGGTGGCGTGGGGTTCAAACGCATTTGCACAAACATCGTCAACATCATAATGGCGGGCAAAATAAAGTAAGGATCACGTACTGCAAGGTCATGCACCCACAATACCCATGGGGCGCCACGTAATTCAACACTCGAGCCCAACACGTAATAAAGTGAAATGAACACCGGAATTTGGATCACAATTGGCAAACAACCGCCAAGAGGATTAATTTTTTCAGTGCGATACATCTCCATCATGGCGGTGTTGAGTTTTTGCCGATCATCACCAAACTTTTCTTTTAGCGCTTGCAAACGAGGCGCAACCATTTTCATTTTTGCCATCGAGCGATAACTTGCTGCCGATAGTGGGTAGAACGCAGCCTTGATCAAGACGGTTAACAAAACGATGGTCCAGCCCCAGTTGCCCAATAACGAAAACAACCAAGTCATTAATGCGAAGACTGGCTTAGCAATGATGGTGAGCAAGCCATAATCAACGACGAGTTCTAAACCAGGAGCCAATGCTTCAAGTGCGGTTTGATCCTGGGGGCCAACCCATAATTTAGAGCCCACAGTTAGGCTGCTGTTTGGCGCCACGGTGCCGACGGGCTCGATACTGCGAAGCGCGTACAAGTTCTTTTCAAGCTCTGCCATATCGTATGTACGTGACTTACCCTGCGGGGGTACCCATGCCGTTACAAAATAATGCTGCACAAAAGCAAACCAGCCGTTATCAGCTTGTTTGACATAGCTTGCTTTACGTTTTTCAACCTCAGTGAGTGTGACTTTTTGAAATTTCTCTTGCTCAGAATAAATTGCTGCGCCGACAAAATTTGCGGGCCCACTCAAGAAACTAGGGGCACTACTTGTACCGGCCGGATCAGAGCCATCGCGGGTAATCTGCAAGTAAACCGAGGGGCTAATCGCTTGTGCCGAAAGGTTTTCAATCTGATGCGATACATCAACGGCGTAGTTGCCTCGCTTAAGCGTAAAAGTCTTTGTAAGTTTGACCTCGCCGGAAGTTGAAGAGAACTTAATAACTAAGGTGTCGCCAGTCAGTTCACGTTCATTTGTCTCTAGAACAAAGGGAGCCAGATGATTAGGAAACGCAACACCTGCGGCTGCACCCGTTAAGCCGGATTGCACTACGTAGGTATGTCCAGCGGCGCGCTCTAACAAAGTAAAAGGCTTTGCAGGATCGTCGACAGAAGGAAATACCAATAAGTCTGTACGAATAAGCTGCGCGCCTTGCAAATCAAACACGAGCGCCAGTACATCGGTTTTAAACGAAACGGTTTGTACTGCCGCACTGGTGGCCGTAGCTAATCCAGGCACCGTTGCTACCGTGGGAGCTGTTGTCGTCACTGGCGCCGTGGGAACTCCGGCGTTAGCTGCTGGAGAGGCCGGATCGGCGCCTTCGGCCTTGGGCTTCGTGGCCGCGGTCGGTGCGCCAAATAGAGGGGGGTTACCCTGATGAACTTGCCAGTTGTTCCACAGCATGAGCAGCGAAAACGAGAAAATCATCAATAGAATGGTGCGACGGATGTCCATGCGTGCCTAAATATATAAAAAAAGCGAACCAGAGAAGGCTCGCAGTTTAGCGTTAATCTAGATGACAACGGTGTGAAGGTGCACCACTGCCAGTGTTTTTAGGAACTATTTTTGAAGGATGAACAGGAACAGGGTCAAAGCCACCTTGGCACCAAGGATGACATCTTCCAAGGCGCGACAAGGCTAAGCCAGCACCTTTTAAAGACCCCCAAGTCTGGATAGCCTCAATCGCGTAGCTTGAACAGGTTGGCGTAAATCGGCAGCTATTACCTAGCCAGGGGCTCAAGAAAAACTTATATGCCCGTATCGGCAAAATCAATAAAGCCTTTAGCATTGACTCGCCTTCACAAAATGCGCATCTGCCTCTTGGCGTGCCGCCCGTTTAAGTGTGCTTAAACCTACCGCTTCGATACGCTTATTCAACCGTACAACATAATCTGCCGGTGGCAAAGATAAACGACAGGCGCGAAAAGCCTCGCGAACGACCCGTTTGAGCGCATTGCGTGTTGCGGCTTGCTGAGCAAAGCGTTTTGCCATCACTAAGCCCAAACGGGCAATAGGGGGAGCAGATGCCAGCGGCTCTGTGGTCGCGCTCATCTTACAGGTCAGAACAAAATAAGCCCCACGAGCCACTCGACGGCCAGAAAGGGCAGCAGAAAACTCAGTGGGGCGGTGCAAACGCGCCGCCGTTGGGAACGTGGCGCTAGGCATCAGAGCAATGTTATCGCGAGCGGGCGAAAGGCCCACAAGGTTAATTTGGCTGATAAGCTGGCTGACTAGACGGCCAGACGCTTACGGCCTTTGGCGCGACGAGCGTTGATGACTGCGCGGCCACCACGGGTTTTCATACGCACGCGAAAGCCGTGAGTACGCTTACGGCGGGTAACGGAAGGCTGGTAGGTACGTTTCATGATGAATGGCCCAACAAAGAGCGAAAAAAGGTTTAAGAATAATCTGGAAAGCCCTCCATTTCATCAAAAAAACCGAACTTAGTCAAATGGTTAGGGAAAATCTAAGGGTAAATCGACGTCGCGCCTGTGGATAACCTTGGCTCTGACAGGGTAGAATCGGGGTTTACTTAGCGAGTCACATGAACCAGTTTTGGCAGTCCTGCGTCTTACACCTAGAGCAGGAGTTTCCTCCCCAGCAAATCAGCGCGTGGATACGCCCGCTGATACCGCTCGCCTTCGACGAAGCGCAGGCGTGCTTGCGTGTGTCTGCGCCAAATCGATTTAAGCTTGACTGGGTGCGTAAGAATTTTGCACATCAGATTGAAACTTTTGCGTCAAATTGGTACAAAAGACCCGTGCATGTTTTGTTTGAGCTTCCTGTGCCAGAACAAGATCAACACACACAAGGCGGACACGTCAATGTTCAACGTGAAACGCTGAGCGGCCAGACAGGGTCGTTCAATCAGTCGCCGTTAAGCGGGTTCACTGATCAGACGCAAAACGCGGTGGCGTCCACGCCCACTCATGCAACATCACCGGCCGTTTCCTTTGCTGGCGCATCACCGACCACATCCGCGACGCCTCCCCCCGACGAGCGCTCACGCCTCAATGTCGAGCTCACCTTTGACAACTTTGTAACGGGTAAAGCAAACCAGCTTGCTAGAGCGGCTGCCTTACAAGTGGCAGAAAATCCTGGCACGTCTTACAACCCATTATTTTTATACGGTGGGGTTGGTTTGGGTAAAACCCATTTGATCCACGCAATCGGCAACGCCTTATCAGGATTAGGGAAAGGGGCGCGCGTCAGGTATGTGCATGCCGACCAATACGTATCAGACGTTGTAAAGGCCTACCAGCGGAAGGCCTTTGATGACTTCAAACGGTACTATCACTCCCTTGATCTTTTGCTGATCGATGATATTCAGTTTTTCTCGGGCAAGAATCGCACACAAGAAGAATTCTTTTATGCGTTTGAGGCGATGGTCGCGCAGCGCAAACAAATCATCATCACAAGCGACACCTATCCAAAAGAGCTGTCGGGTATCGATACACGGTTGATCTCGCGGTTTGACTCGGGCCTCACGGTTGCGATCGAGCCTCCTGAGCTAGAGATGCGAGTGGCCATTTTGTTGCGCAAGGCCGAACAAGAAGGGGTGACTCTACCCGAAGACGTAGCGTTTTTTATTGCTAAACACTTACGTAGTAATGTGCGCGAGCTCGAGGGTGCGCTCAAAAAGGTTGTGGCGTATGCGCGCTTCCACGGCCGAGAAGTCGCCAATGTTGATATCTGCAAAGACGCTTTGAAAGATTTGTTGTCGGCTTCGAGCGGGCAGGTCACCGTTGAAAACATACAAAAAACGGTTGCTGACTATTACAAAATGAAGGTCGCTGATATGTACTCCAAGCGGCGACCTGCCAACATTGCGATGCCGCGTCAGGTCGCAATGTACTTAGCCAAAGAACTGACGCAAAAGAGCTTGCCAGAAATTGGCGATCTGTTTGGTGGTCGCGATCACACCACCGTATTACACGCGGTGCGAAAGATCACCGACCTGCGCGCTAAACAAGCAGACTTTAACCATACGCTGCATGTGCTTGAACAAACTTTAAAGGGATAATCCATGCAACTTGTCCAGACCCCCCGCGACGCTTTACTCAAACCGCTATCGACGGTTGCCGGCATCGTTGAGCGACGCCACACTCTTCCTATTCTTGCGAATATCTTGGTGCGCAAGCAAGCCGAAAGGGTATCCTTCATTGCAACTGACCTTGAAGTGCAAATTACGACGCATGCCGATTTTGGTATCGGCGCCGAGAGCGAATCGTTGACGGTCGCTGCCCGCAAACTGTTAGATATTTTGCGCGCGCTGCCCGATACCGGAGACGTCAAGCTCTCAACAACGGGCGGCAAACTTGCTGTGCAAACCGGTAAAAGTCGCTTCTCGTTACAAACGCTTGCGGCGACCGAGTTTCCAACAATGACCCAGCCCGAGCGTTGGGACGTCTCTTTGACGCTTCCGCGCAAAACGCTTAAGCACTTATTCAATATGGCGCACTTTGCCATGGCTCAGCAAGACATCCGCTACTACCTGAACGGCATGCTTTTAGTCTTTGAGCCAGGCTTGTTGCGGGCCGTTGCCACCGATGGCCATCGCCTAGCACATAGCTCAACCGCTGTTGACGGTGTGCTGGCCAAACACGAAGTCATCGTGCCACGTAAAACAGTACTCGAAATGCAGAGGTTACTCGATGACTCGGATGAGCCCGTCACGGTTGATGTGGCGCCGGGTCAAATTCGGTTCTCATTCGGACACGTCGAACTCGTCTCTAAATTGGTTGAAGGTAAGTTTCCAGACTTCAACCGCGTGATCCCTTCAAACTACACGCGCCATTTTGATGTGTCGCGCGAAATCTTGCAGGGTTGCTTGCAGCGCGCCGCTATTTTGACGACAGACAAATTCCGTAGCGTTCGCTTGCAGTTGGGGCAGCATCTATTAAAAATTTCTTCAACCAATGCTGAACAAGAAGAAGCGCAAGAAGAAATCGACGTTGATTATGCACACGAGGCTTTAGACGTTGGTTTTAACGTCAGCTACTTGCTAGATTTTTTAGCCAACGTCAAAGCCGAAACGATTCGCTTGTCAGTCATGCCTGACGCGAACGCTTCAGCCCTTATTACTTTGCTTGATGACGAGTCTTTTAAATACGTCGTCATGCCTATGCGGATTTAAAGAATGTCAGAAAACACGCAAGTACCTGGCCAAGCTCCTGAAGATATGGATGCGTACGGTGCCGACTCGATCAAAATGCTCAAAGGCCTTGAGGCCGTGCGTAAGCGGCCGGGCATGTACATTGGGGATACCTCAGATGGCACCGGTTTGCATCATATGGTGTTTGAGGTTGTGGATAACGCCATCGATGAGTCGCTTGCGGGGCATTGCGACGATATCGTTGTTACGATCCACGGTGATAACTCAATTTCTGTTACCGATAATGGTCGCGGCATCCCGACTGATATCCATAAAGAGGATGAGTTTGCACGTAGCGCGGCAGAAATTGTTTTAACCGAGTTGCATGCCGGCGGTAAGTTTGACCAAAATTCGTACAAAGTATCGGGTGGCTTGCATGGCGTGGGCGTGTCGTGCGTGAACGCGTTGTCGTCGTGGCTGAAACTCACGATTCGTCGTAATGGCCAAGTGCATCAAATGGAGTTTCGTAAGGGCGAGCGCTTGGCTCCCTTGGCGGTGACGGGCCCAACCGAAATGCGCGGCACAGAGGTGCATTTTTTAGCCGACACCGATATTTTTAATAACGTCGAGTACCACTACGAAATCCTGTCAAAGCGGTTGCGTGAACTTTCGTTCTTGAACAATGGCGTGAAGATTCGCCTGATTGATCAGCGCAATGGCAAAGAAGAGAACTTTGCGTTTTCGGGTGGTGTCAAAGGCTTTGTCGAATACATCAATCGCGGCAAAACAGTGTTGCATCCAAACGTGTTTTCGGTCAGCACCGAATCAAACGCTGGCGGCACGATGGTGGGCGTTGAAGTTGCGATGCAATGGAATGATGGTTACAGCGAACAAGTACTCGCCTTTACCAACAACATCCCCCAACGTGATGGCGGCACACATATGACGGGCTTGCGTGCAGCAATGACGCGCATCCTCAACAAGTACATTGGCGACAACGAAATGGCCAAGAAGGCCAAAGTTGAAACCACCGGCGATGATATGCGTGAAGGCTTGACCTGCGTGTTGTCGGTCAAAGTGCCAGAGCCTAAATTTAGTAGCCAGACCAAAGACAAGTTAGTATCAAGCGAGGTGCGCCCTGCCGTTGAAGAAGCCGTTGCGCGAACACTGGAAACTTGGCTGCTTGAAAACCCAATCGATGCCAAGGCGCTGTGCGCTAAGGTTGTCGAAGCAGCACGAGCACGCGAAGCCGCGCGTAAAGCGCGTGAGTTGACGCGTCGCAAGAGTGTGCTTGAAGGTGCGGGGCTACCTGGAAAACTCGCTGACTGCCAAGAAAAAGATCCAGCACTTTGTGAGTTGTATATCGTCGAGGGTGACTCGGCAGGTGGCTCAGCAAAGCAAGGGCGCGATCGAAAGTTTCAAGCGATTTTGCCGTTACGCGGCAAGGTGTTGAACGTTGAAAAAGCGCGCTTTGACAAGTTGATTGCCAGCGAGCAAATCACGACACTGATCACGGCGCTTGGTACAAGCATCGGCCCAGATTTCAACGTTGATAAGTTGCGTTATCACCGCATCATTATCATGACCGATGCTGACGTTGACGGCGCGCATATTCGTACCTTGTTATTGACTCTGCTGTACCGGCAGATGCCACAACTCGTTGAGCGCGGCTATATCTATATCGCGCAACCGCCACTTTATAAGATCAAGGCGGGCAAAGACGAACGGTATTTAAAAGACGAGGTCGAAGAGTCTAGCTATATGTTGACGCTTTCGCTCAAAGACGCCTCACTAGTACCGCAAGCAGGCGCCGACGCAATCTCAGGTGCTGCGTTAACCGAGTTAGCTAAACAATATGTGATGGCAGATGGCGTGATCGCGCGCTTGAGTCGTTTCATGGATGAGTCGACTTTGTCTGCGATCGTCGGCGGTGCAACCATTGAGCTCGAGACGGATGAGTTGACCAAGGCTTCGGCGGCGCGCTTGCAAGCGGCACTTGAAGATCCCTTGTTGCCGAATCAAGTTGAGGTGACGCCTGAGTATCATCAAGGGTCAGAGCGCTATCGCTTAATTGTTCGTCGCAAACATCACGGCAATGTGCGCGTGACGGTGCTTGATCCAGACTTTACGGGTGGTGCAGATTACGGTGTGCTGGCGCGTGCTGCGGCAACGTTTCAAGGGCTGGTTGGCAAGGGCGCAATGGTTGCGCGTGGTGAAGGTGACAAGCGCAAAGAAAGTATGGTTGCCGATTTTCGTGAGGCGATGCAATGGTTACGCGCCGAGGCTGAGCGCAATGTGACCAAGCAACGCTATAAGGGCTTGGGCGAGATGAACCCGTCGCAACTTTGGGAGACCACCATGGATCCTAAAGTTCGTCGCTTGTTGCGCGTTCAGATTGAAGACGCGATTGGTGCCGATCAGATCTTTACAACACTGATGGGCGATCATGTTGAACCACGTCGCGCTTTTATCGAAACGCATGCCCTTCAGGCAGCAAACTTGGATGTGTAACTAAGTATCATCGTGTTGGTAAAAAAGGGCTGCGTCATACAGCCCTTTTTGTTTCAACGACCCACTTCAAAAGAGAAACTTTATGTTTAATCATGTCAAGCAAAAAACGGCGCAATACTTTTGTGCTTTGGTGTTGGCAACTGTAAGCACCTTAGCCGTTGCTGCGTATCCTGATCGAGCGTTGACGTTGATCGTGCCCTTTGCAGCGGGCGGCCCGACAGACGTCATGGCGCGTGTGGTGGCCGAGAGTTTATCCAAAGTGTTGGGTCAACCGGTAATTGTTGAAAACACGCCAGGTGCTGGTGGCACAGTGGGCGGCACGCGTGCCTCGCGCGCTGCCGGAGACGGCTACACCATGTTCATTGGTAATGGTGGCACACTTGCCGTGAATGCCACGCTGTATAAAAACTTAAGCTATGACGTGCTCAAAGATTTTATTCCGATTGCGTCGATCGGTGATGCCCCGCAAATTATTTCGGCGCGTAAGGATTTTCCGGCAAATGGGCTTGATGAATTTGCGGCCTACCTGAAGCAAAACACTGCGCGCTTGAATTTTGGCGCGGCCGGCGTTGGCTCAGGAACTTGGCTGGGCGGACAATTGATTAACGTTAAATTAGGTGTGAAGGTCAACGGTGTGAATTATCGCGGTGCGGGCCAGGCAGTGAACGATGTGATGGCTGGTCATATCGACTACATGGTCGAGAGCACAACGACTGCGGTGAAATACGTTAAATCAGGCCTGGTAAAAGGCGTGGTGGTATTGCGCCCTACGCGCATCGCCGCGCTCCCTGATGTGCCGTCAGCAGGTGAGTCTGGGTTTCCGGATTTGTTGTACGACATCTGGAACATGATTCTGGTACCAAAAGGTACGCCGCCAGAGGTTGTAAAAAAATTAAATGAATCGCTTGTAAAGGCTCTTCAAACGCCAGAGTTACGCATGCGTTTTGAGGCCGCCGGTATTGAAGATCCTCTACCGGTACAAAAGACACCAGAAGGCGCGCGCGCGTTGTTGGTGAGCGAAGTCGCGCGCTGGAGACCGTTGATTCTTGATCTGGGTGCTACGCCTGAATAACAATGCTCGGGTTGCGCTTAACAGGCTGTTCTATGTTCACTAGAGCGGCCTGTGATACACCTAAGCTCTGAGGTTCAATCGCTCTCCATCGCCTGCCAAACATGACAACCACACTTTCGAGTTTTTTTTGCCCCTCCACGATTTATATGGGGGTTGGTGCATCAGAAAAAATAACAGAAATCGTTACGAAGCTGGCGTGTCGGCGTATGTTTGTGGCGCTTGATGCTGCGCTGTTGAAAAGCGACTTCTACGCGCAGATAGAAAACTTGTTAAAGGCGGCGGGCGTTCAAAGCGCGGTCTTTACTGAGATTGAACCTGATCCAAGTGCGCATACTGTGCAGAAGGCGTTTGCTGTGTGCCAAGCCCATGCAGCGACGGCGATTTTAGCCATTGGCGGCGGCAGTACGATCGACGTTGCCAAGGCGGTTGGGATTTTAGCCACCAATGGCGGGCGCATTCACGATTACGAAGGGATTGATAAATTTAGTATTGCACCGCTGCCGCTCATCGCGATCCCGACGACTGCGGGTACGGGGTCTGAAGTGTCGGGTTCGTGTGTGATTACCGACACTGAAAAAAATCTAAAAATGTCGGTTCGACACGCTGCGCTAAATCCCGCGCTGTACGCGATACTTGACCCTCTTGCGTTGCGCACAGTGCCGGCACATGTTGCCGCGCACTCTGGCATCGACGCGTTTGTGCATGCGTTTGAATCTTATGTTTCGTTGCAGACAAATTTAATCACCGATGCCATTAATCTGCAGGCGATCGAATTGTTGGCGTCAAACATTCGGCCGTTTGTTGCGAATCGAGGCAATCTTGAAGCTGGGCTGAACATGTTGTGTGGCTCGGCGTTGGCTGGGATGACATTTGGGCAAACTGGTTTGGGTAACGTGCATTGCATGGCACGCTTTATAGGTGCGCAGTTTCATTTGTCGCATGGCTTGTCAAACGCGCTGTGCTTGCCGCACGTGGCGCGTTTTAATTTGGTGGCGAACCCACAAAAATTTGCGCGTGTCGCAATCGCCATGGGGCGCCCCGTTCAGCAATGGCCAACGCTTGATGCCGCGCAAGCCGCGGTTCAGGCGATTGAAGCCATGTGTTTAGACTTAGGCATCCCGCCGCGGCTCAGGGATGTTGGCGTGACCGAAGATACCTTTGAGGAAATGGCGCAGTTATGTACGCAAGCGAATTACAACCGCTGGAATCCGCGGCACACCACGACCGCAGATTTTTTAGCCTTGTTTGAAAAAGCGTTTTAACAGAATGCTGGAAGGCACTCCCCAGTCAGAGGGTCGGGAAATCGCTCATGTCCCTTCGGGCTCGGCGTTGTTTACGACTCGGGCAAGGGGGTGCAGTAACGCGTGTTGATATTTCGTATTGGTACCAGGCAAGTTAAACGCCACAAACGAAAATTGAGCAATCAAAGGTTATCGATCTCACCAAGGGGAGCTGGCTTCCCATAAGACAGGGTGATTTGTTTCTTTGGCCCGCCGTAACAGATCAAGCAAAGGAAATGCCCGCTGACGCAGACCTACGGGTCTGGTGATGGGATCCTTTGGCGCATCATCGTCATCATCCTCGTTAGGCGGTGGCGTCAATGCAATCGCTCGCTCGAGCTTTTCAATGGTTTGTGCCATGTGCTCTGGCATAAACACGCCACGAACAGGAAGCTCGGTGCCATCAAGCTTGCCCATGATCTGTAGTATCGGTTTGGCGTGTTGCGACAGCATCAAAATATCTGCGCCTGCTTTACTGCTAAACGTGACTAGCATCGTAGTTTTCCTTATGGATCAAAGCGTCTTGCGCTGAGGCTTTTTCACCCTCATTGCTACAAGCTTACTCTTTTGTGCCACAGGTAGAAAACCGATGCGATTATTGTTGATCGGAGCATTGTTATTTTTGTTAAAAGTCGTATGGGCGACTGGACCGTCATGCCAAGTCACAGAGTTGGGTAGCCCGTGCCAACAAGGCGGTGTTGCAACCTTAGGACGCTCGGATAGTAGCCCGAACAATGGCATTGGCAACCCAGTTGATCGACGCAATGGCAACAAATATCAACGTGATACGGATTTGCCCAGTTTAGTCAGTGCACCGGGCCTTGAGTTGGTGAGGCACTACAACGCTATGGATCCTCGAGAGGGTGCCTTAGGGCGAGGTTGGTCGTGGTCGTATGACACGCGACTGTATTGGATGGGTGCGCACCTACAGGTGCTGCAGGCGGATGGTAGCCGCTTGACCTTTCAATGCGATCTGGCACAGCGTTGTGTTGGACGAGCGCGTGAGGATGGTGTGATTACGCGTAAGGGGCAAGGCTGGCAGTGGCAGTGGCCGTTTGGAAAGTGCTTGCGCTTTGACGAACCGGGCCGCTTGATTGGCTGGTCGTTTGTAGAGTCAAACCAACACAGCCAATTACGGGGTCAGTGTCGTGAGGCGCTTGCTGTGCATATCGTGCGGCATCGGACGCCATCGAAATGGCACGGTGAGCTTGACCGAGTGACCGATACCCAGACCAAGCAGAGTTTGCGTTTTATCTATGCGGCACCAGTGGCTCAGCAACCTGTATCGTTGACGGCGCAAAATGCGATCAGTCAAATTGCAACAACACAAGAGACGCAAAATCACAACATCACAACGCAACGACGCGCAAGCCAACAAACAGCATCCCTAGACATGACCACGCCCGAACCGTTGGGCAAGCTGCTTGCGGTTGAGTCGCCGCTGGGGATCTTTCGCTATCGTTATCAGGCGAACGCCTTGGCTGAGGTGCTTCGCCCTGATGGGATGCGTCGTCGTTATCACCACGAAGAGCGATTACAAGCTGGGCATGCGCAGGTCGTGACGGGGATCTCACTCGGCGATCAAACGGCAATGCAGTGGCTGCGAACACATACTTGGCAGTATGACCGAGCGGGTCGAGTGCAGAAATTCGCCGCGGGCGCGCCAGAGTTGCTCGAGGCAGGATTGCCGACCGCTCTGTCTGATTCGGCGCTTGGACTTGCGATTGAACAAGATGCGCGACACGTGATCCGGCGCCTATCTTTTAATGGCAAAGGATGGCCAGGCTTACGTCTCTGGTTTGATGCGTCTGGACACTTAACTCAATGGCATAGTCGAGGTGTTGCGACTGAGCGCGTTGAGTATCAGATGCCACATAAGTTGCAAAGGCAATTGGATCCACATCAAGGGGCTTCGCAAAGCGAACGGCCCTTGCCGCATGCGCACTTAGTCTTGCGAAAATTTGGCGAGCAAGATCTATGGCGTTGGGATTTTGATTCGTTTGGAAGAGTGCGAAGCCTGGAGGCGCGCTCGAACTTTGCAGAGCCGATCGATGTGCGCGTAGCCTGGCGAGGCAGGCATCCAGCCGTGATTGCACACCCTGAAGAGACGCAGCATTGGCGCTTTAATTTGCATGGCGACTTGCGCGAGCGTGTCGTGTTTCGGCGCACAACGCGTGCTGGTTTATCTAAGTTGTTTCGCCTCGAATGGAGTTATCGCGAGAACTTTACGTATGACGCGCAAGGCCGACGTTTAACGCATGTGTTACCTGAAGGGGGTGTGTTGCACTATCACTGGTCGCACTCAGCGTTGCGTTCGATTGAATGGGAAAACGCGGGCGGCCGCCGGCACAAGATTTTGGAGGTTGGCCCGTTAGGGCTTTTACATGGCAATGGACTCTTGACGGTCAGGCAGATGGCTGCGCCACAGGCAATTCAGCGGCAGGCAACTCGCCTGGAGCAACTACTGGTATATCAACCTGCAACGCGCTTAGCGCTGTATCGGCATCAAATTGCTTTTGATACGTACGCAAGGCTGAGCCACGAAAGCATGACGCTGGCCGGACAGACCCGGAAAGTCGACTATGACTATGATGCAGCGCATCGATTGCGCCGACATCGCAGTTGGTCTTCATCTTCGAGCCATACGTCAGCGAGCTACACAACAGCAAACCACACGCCAGCGGCTCACAAGTCAACCACCCACACCACGGCGCTTCACGCCTCGACCCGAGAATATGCGTGGCGCGCGTCAGGTGCGGCGCGTCAAGCGATTGCGCGTGACTCGACCGGGTTGCCTACGCGCATTGATCGCTTCGTGTTGCGCTACAACGCACAGCGTCGACTGGCTGGCGTGGTTGAACAGGGTGCCGCCGGCCCGACAGTGACCTATGGTCACAACGCCTTTGGTGAGCGTATCTGGCGCGAAGATCAAAACGGGCGTACACAATATTTATTTGATCAGCAAAAAATGGTGGCTGAAGGCTACGTCAGTGACCACGCTCTTCGCATCAAGCGACGGTTTATTTATTTGCATCAGGTGCCGATCGGGGTGATTGAATACGGCAAGGATTCGACGCAGGCAGAGCTTTATTTTTTTCATACCGACGCGGTGGGGCTGCCGCAATTTTTGACTGACGTCCGACAGGTGATTCGTTGGCGTGCCAGCTACAGTCCATCTGGCGAGTTGCTTGAGCAGCAACACGATTTAGGAAAAGATTTTGTGCAGCCCTTGCGCCTGCCTGGGCAGGTGGCAGACCCGCTTACGGGTTGGCACGATAACTATCAACGCACCTACGACCCTCGTTGGGGGCATTACCTTGAGCCAGATCCACTTGGTCCGGTTCCGGGTAACAGCCAGTATGGCTATGCCGACCAACAACCACGACGCTACGTTGATCCGTTGGGGCTCTTGCTGTTTGCGTTTGATGGCACAGGCAATAGCCCGACGTCGCAAACTAACGTCTGGCTATTTTCTAGGCAATATCAGGGTGGGGCGGTGAAATACATCGAAGGCCCTGCCGGCGATCTTGAAGCCGGGAGCGCTAAGCATGCGTCGGACGCGGCCGTGGCGTGGTCTGGTGCGAGTCGAGTCGATCAGCAATGGGAGCGCTGGCTCAATGCGATTGCCTTGCAGCGAGAGGGCGCACCCGCCCTTGCCCTAGACGTCGTGGGATTTTCGCGCGGGGCAGCGCTTGCGCGGCATTTTGGTAATCGGGTGGCACAGCATGTGCGCGATGGCCGTTTTTGGTACCAACACCCGCAGCGCGGACCCTTATCCAGTTGTGTCGATTTACGCTTCATGGGCCTGTTTGACACGGTGGCGCAGTTTAATGTGCTCGGCGCGGGTAACGCGGCGTTTGACCTGTCTATTGCGCCGGCCTGGAAATGGGTGGCGCATGCTGTGGCTTTACATGAGCGCCGGTGGTTGTTTCCGCTTACTTCGGCGCGCGGTACTCAGGTGGGGGGCAATGTAGTCGAGCGGGCCTTTGTTGGGGCGCACGCCGATATTGGTGGAGGCTATCTCACTCGACAGGCATCGCCGGGCTCAACGCCGGGCGACTTGTCTCAGGTCGCCTTGGCCTGGATGCACTGGCAGGCGCAGGCTGCGGGCGTGCCACTTGGCGCCGGGCCGTCTGCGGGCTCGGTCACTCGACCGATTGTTCACGACGAGCGGGCGGTGTTTACGCGATCCCTGCAACGAGGCGATCGCCGTGTCAATCAGCCTGATAGCAGCCTCTGGGTTAATTACCAGGATCATGCTCCAGCCATGGGTGCAGAGGTGCGGCAACAGGTCGAGTCGCTGCTTGCCCGTACGTCGCCGCTCTTGCCGCCGGCTCCTGACGCGGTTGGCTGGGTCGACATGCCGCGCTATACAAAATGGTTGCGCGATACGGTGGGTTGGCACTGGGACTAAGCGCATTTCAGGCTATGATTTGAGACTTCAACTTGTCGTGTTTTTAAGCCCATGCTGCCCGAGCAACACCAGACCATTATTTCTTGTTTGCAGGCCGCCGTGGCAAGCATTTTGCCTGAGGCCAACCCTGTCATTTTGCTAGAGCGCCCGAAGGTTGCGGCGCATGGTGATATCGCTACGAACGTCGCAATGCAATTGGCCAAGCCCGCTAAGCGCAACCCCCGCGAACTTGCGCAAGCGATCGTTGATGCGCTGATGGCGAACCCGCAAGCCACAGCGCTTGTAGCGGGTGCCGAGTTAGCCGGCCCAGGGTTTATCAATTTGCGCTTAACGCATGCAGCGCGCATCGCTGTGTTGACAGCCATCTCAGAGCACGGATCAACGTTTGGCCGCACTACGCGCAACCAGCAAAAAGTTTTGGTTGAGTTTGTCTCGGCCAATCCGACTGGGCCCTTACATGTTGGCCATGCCAGACAAGCTGCGCTTGGCGATGCCTTGTGTCGCTTGTTTGACGCAAGTGGTTTTGATGTGAGCCGTGAGTTTTATTACAACGACGCAGGCAATCAGATCTACAACCTTGCCTTAAGTGTGCAAGCACGGGGTCAGGGCTTAAGCCCCGAAGATGCAGCGTATCCTGCTGAGGGTTACAAGGGCGATTACATCGCCGACATCGCCAAAGATTTTCTGGCACAGGCAACGGTGAGCGCGAGCGACGGCGAACCTGTGTTGGCAGGTGGCGAGCTTGCCGACTTAGATAATATTCGCCGCTTCGCGGTGGCGTATCTTCGGCGCGAGCAAGACGCTGATTTACAGGCCTTTGGCCTGGCCTTTGATCATTATTATCTTGAAAGCTCGCTTTACACCTCTGGACGTGTTGAGCAAACTGTGCAGCAACTCGTCGCTTCTGGCCATACTTACGAAAGTGAGGGCGCGTTGTGGTTGCGCACCACCGAACTGGGCACGGGTGATGATAAAGACCGCGTGATGCGTAAGTCAGAGGGCGGGTACACGTACTTTGTTCCAGACATCGCCTACCATGTCACGAAATGGCAGCGTGGTTATACCCGCGCTATCAATATTCAAGGCAGTGATCACCATGGCACCGTTGCGCGCGTGCGCGCTGGCTTGCAGGCGCTGGCCTTAGGTATCCCTGCCGATTACCCCGCCTATATTTTGCATAAGATGGTAAAGGTCATGCGCGGTGGTGTTGAGGTCAAAATCTCAAAACGCGCAGGCAGCTACGTCACACTACAAGATCTGATCGAATGGGTCGGCCGCGATGCCGTACGTTTCTTTTTGATTCAACGACGTGCCGATACCGAGTTTGTCTTTGACGTTGATTTGGCGCGTTCAAAAAGTGAAGAAAATCCTGTTTATTACATACAGTATGCGCACGCACGAATCTGTTCGATGCTGCTGCAGGCGGGCCTGAGTGCCCAAGAGTTGAGCGCGGCAGATAGTACTTGCCTGGTTGCACCGACAGAAATCGCGCTGATGCAGCGTCTGGCAGAGTTTCCGGCACTGGTTTCTCAGGCCGCGTTCGATTTGTCGCCGCACCTGGTCGCGTTTTGGTTGCGCGATTGCGCGGCAGACTTTCACGGTTGGTATAACGCCGAGCGCGTCTTGGTAGATGATCTGGCGTTAAAACACGCGCGCCTACGTCTGGCCGATGCGACGCGTCAAGTGATTGCAAATGGCCTGGCTTTGTTGGGTGTCTCTGCACCCGAACGGATGTAAGATCACTTTCATGGTTAAACGTAAATCTTCTGGTGGTGGCAGCACGCTCTATGGGGTGTTGGCTGGCCTGTTGATTGGCTTGATTGCTGCTGCGGCTGTGGCGTTTTATGTGATTAAGTCGCCGATGCCGTTTGTTGATAAGGCGAGTCGTTCACCCGACGCGACAAGTGCGGTTGATCCGCGTAACGCTCCAGATCCGAATGCGGGTTTAGGTGGCCGCGGTACCGGGCCTGTTACCGAGCCAAGCTCACCCGACCAGCCTACCGGTGAAACGGCTGGTGCGTCGTCTTCGCGTCCAGCGGCAGCACCTGATGCACTTGGGGCGCTGATCGCAACGCTGACGCCGTCGCCCTCTGTGCAATCGACGCCGACGCGTCCCGCGGCGCGCCCTGAGCCAACGCCCATTGTGCCCACCCCCCCCGCTGCATCTGCCTCGACAAACAATAATGCAACCGCTGCCTCAAGCGGACCGTATTTTTTGCAAGTTGGCTCGTTCAGAGTCCTCGAAGATGCCGAAGCCTTACGGGCAAAAATTTTGTTGATGGGCATGTCGGTTGAAATTCAACGGGCAGAGGTGAATGGCTTGCAGGTCAACCGCGTGAGGGTTGGGCCGTTTGCCCGGATCGACGATATGAATCAGACCCGTACGCGACTGGGGCAAGAAAAAATCCCGACAGCTGTTGTACGGCAGTAAGGTAGTTTCAAGCGTTTTATTTTTAGGATGGGCGAGAGATGAAGAGAGCTTTGTTAGTGCGAACACTTGGCGTATTGATGGCGGTAACTGCGCTGTTTTTTTCGGCACCCGGTTTGACACAGGGAATGCCGGCGGCGGCAAAGGCGAAGTACCTTGAGGTGAGTCCTCCACAGCCAACCGAGCCTGGCAAAACAGAAGTCATCGAGTTTTTTTCATACGAGTGTTCGCACTGCGCAGTGCTTGAGCCGTTGTTAGAAAAATGGATTAAGAAAGTACCAACGGACGTTGTTGTTAAACGCGTGCCCGTGGCTTTTAATGCCAGCATGAAGCCTTTGCAGCAGCTGTTTTATTCGCTTGAGGCGCTAGATCGTTTAGATTTGCATGGCAAGATCTTTAACGCGATCCACGAAGAAAAAAAGCGTCTGTTTACGAAGCCAGAGATCGTTGCATGGGTGGCGGCTCAAGGGGTTGATCGCGCAAAATTTGAAAGCGTTTACGACTCGTTTGGTGTGGTGTCAAAAAGCCGTCGTGCTGACCAACTCGTGGGCGCATATAAGGTTCAGGGCACACCCTCAATGGCTGTGGGTGGTCGCTTTTTAACCTCGCCTTCAGAGGCGGGTGGTTATCAAGAAACGATTGACGTAACTGATAGTTTAATCAGACAGCTTCGCGCGAAATAAACAAAGCCCAGGCGTTCAATGAAAAATGCAGCGCTTAGGCGCTGCATTTTTATTTTTAATCATGGTGACAACGTTGTCAGGGTGTGTCAACATCTCAATACGTTAGCGCAGCAGCACATCAACCACCACAGTCTGGTCAAGGCAAAAGCGACTTAAACTTGTCAGCTGTCGATGAGCGAGTCAGTTGCTGAATCAGGCGCCTTGAATCACATAAAAAGTGATCACATGTGCAAATTTGTCGCGATACGTTTTTGCTTCTTGTGACAGAGGCGAGTCGTACCAAGCCAAGGCTTTTTCGTAGCTTTCGAATTCGATCATGACACGCCGGCGCTCGTCAGAGGGGCCTGTCTTAATTGTCACGGCGCCGCCACGCACCAGAAATTTGCCACCGAACTCAGCCACAGCAGCGGTTGAGCGAACTTGATATTGATCTTTGAAGTTTTCTGGATCGCGCACGATCAGTTCGACGAAGACGTAACCTTTAGGTGAAGCCATAACAAATCCTTTTATAAAAGGTAGGCATCGCGCACCGGATAATTGCGGTGCGTGGCCTGAACAAGTGTGACGAACAGATTAATTGTGTAGCTTTTAGTTGCGCTGAATCTTACCAAAGGCCTGGGTTAGATCTTCGATCAAATCCTGGGGTGATTCAAGGCCAATGTGCAGGCGAATTAGAGCATGGTCTTTGCCCTTCCAGTAGGCGTGATTTGCGAGTACGGCTGGGTTGACCCACTGCACAAGACTTTCAAAGCCGCCCCACGAAAAACCAATACCGAAAAGAGTCAGAGCCTCTACAAAGGGTTTGGCCGCCAGCGCCGGGCAGTTCAACTCAATCGACAGCATACCGTTAGCACCGGTGCAGTCGCGCTGCCACAACGCATGGCCCGGATCTTTATGCCAGGCGGGGTCGAAGATGCGTACGACTTCGGGACGAGAATCTAAAAACTCGCTGACCTCGCGGGTGTTGCGCGCATGCTGAGCCATACGCACCGCCATAGTTTTGACACCACGCAACGCCAACCAAGCATCATCTGCGCTAAGCGAATTACCTAAGGCGTACTGCGTCGCGTGAATGCGCGCTGCAAGTTTTTCGTCTTTAACAATAATCGCGCCCAGCATGACATCAGAATGCCCAACGATATATTTGGTGCCGGCCACGACCGAGACGTCGGCACCTAATGAAAGAGGCTTGTAGATATAACCTGAGCCCCAAGTGTTGTCGGTGGCCAAAATTAAGCCGTGCTGTTGCGCGATCTCAGAAAGTGCGGGCATATCGAGCATCTCAAAGAGCAACGAACCGGGCGACTCGACGTAGATCATTTTTGTATTGGGCTGCACCAATTCAGAGATTTGATCTTGGCTTGAAAAATAAGTGATCGTAATACCCATTCGGCTTAGCAAGCTTTGATCGACCGTGCGCACAGGGCCATAAACAGAGTCAGACACCAGCATATGATCACCGCTGCTAAGCAGGGCTAAAAATGCAATGCTAATTGCCGATAGGCCGGAAGGCGCCAGCACGCAATAGCTGCCCCCTTCGAGTTGCATAAAGACCTCTTCGAGGGCGCGGTGCGTATCGAGCCCGGCAATGCCGTAGGTGACAACGCGTTCGCCCGCTGCGCGTTTGGCCATGGCGCGGTCGAGTACCTCGAGACTTTTAAAGCGGACGGTACTCGTGCGAATCGCCGGTAGGCTGACGGGCGCGGTGTCGGTCTTGGGATCAAACTCTGCCGCGCCAATGTGCAGCAGGCGGGTATCCAGATGGTGAGTGGTCAAGATAAATCCTTAGTCAAGGTCAAGCGAGACGCTTATTGTTTTTGCGTAAACCGTATGATGCCATCGGCGCACAGCTCGCGGGTAAGTTTTTCTTCGAAGTACAAGGCATGTAAATGCGCTGCCGCCTCGCCCATCGCAAACGTTGTTTGGTGCAAATCGAGTTTGCGCTTAAACATGAGAGGCAAAATGTCGGTAGTTGATTGAGGCACGCTGCAGGCGTCATAGACCTCTGCCAAGCGGTCGGCGTGATGCGCGTGTTGTTGGGCAGTACGCACGTGTAAACCTGTGAAGGGTCGCCCGTGTGACGGCAACACCAGGGTGTCGTCTGGCAAGTGATCGTACGCGTGCAAAGATTTGAGATAAAGGGGTAAGGGGTTACCCATCGGTTCGTAATCAAAGACGCTGATGTTGGTTGAGATTCGGGGCAACACCATGTCACCCGAAATCAAAACCTTTTTGTCGTCGCAATACAGCGACATGTGTTCGGGTGCGTGACCGTAGCCGGCGATGGCGCTCCAGAGGTGTCCGTTGATGCGAAAGGTTGAACCGTGCATGATGCGCACGAAAGCCGGCGGCACGCGGGGAACCATCCCCGGGTAGTGCGAGGCGCGCGCACGAATTTGTTGAATCGAGTCTGGATCAACCATGCCGTGGCGCATCAGATGTTGTGCGGTGCGCTCGCCGCCGGTTGCGCCGCCATCTGTGCGTTGAGACCAGGCTTGAGCGGTCATGTAGTCGGTCATGCTGATGTGTATCGGGATATTCCAGCGTTCGCACAACCAATAGGCCAGACCGATGTGATCGGGGTGCATGTGAGTGACGATGAGGCGCAATACAGGAAGGCCGTCGAGCTGGGTGCGAAAAATGTCTTCCCAGAGTGCTTTGGTTTGATCGCTGCTAATGCCACAATCTACGATCGTCCAGCCTTCTTTGCCATCGAGGTTGTCGCGCAAGAGCCATAGATTGATGTGATCGAGTGCGAAGGGCAGCGGCATTCTGAGCCATCGCACGCCAGGTGCGACTTCAAGGGTGAGCCCCGCGCCCGGCAGGGTGTCCCCTAAGGGATATTGCAATTGTTGCTCAAGGTGATTCATTAGTACTTTGTCTCCGGGCTTGACGGTATGATCAGAGCATCATAATGTGCAATGACCTTTACGTAAACGTCAACGTAAACTAGAGGATTCGGACAGGAGACCACCGTGCATTTACCCGGCTTGAATTTTGAATTAGGCGAAGATGTCGAGATGTTGCGCGAAGCAGTGCGGGATTTTGCACAGCACGAAATCGCACCCCTTGCGGCGCAAACCGATCGCGACGATCAGTTTCCGATGCACTTATGGCAAAAAATGGGTGAGCTAGGGCTGATGGGGATGACGGTCAGCGAAGAGTACGGCGGCACGAACATGGGCTACTTGGCACACATGATCGTGATGGAAGAAATCTCGCGCGCCAGCGCCTCGATTGGATTGTCGTATGGTGCGCACTCGAACCTGTGCGTGAATCAAATCCACCGTAATGGCAGCGTGGCGCAAAAGAAAAAATACTTGCCCCAGTTACTGACGGGCGAGCATATTGGCGCGCTTGCGATGAGCGAGCCCGGTGCAGGCTCTGATGTGGTGAGTATGAAGCTGCGTGCTACACCTAAAGGATCCGATTACGTCTTGAACGGTACCAAAATGTGGATCACTAACGGCCCTGACGCTGACACGTTGGTGGTGTACGCCAAGACGGATCCCGAGGCAAACGCGCGCGGCGTCACAGCTTTTTTAGTCGAGAAAGGCATGCCGGGCTTTAGCATCGCGCAGCAACTTGACAAGCTGGGGATGCGTGGCAGTCACACGGGTGAGTTATTGTTTGAAAACTGTTTGATCCCCGGTGACCACGTACT
>Ga0114968_10000385_pt1 | contig 32920 bp, 42 predicted proteins | sample M_130807_EF_Meta_FD_87020 | JGI IMG/M metagenome (GOLD analysis project Ga0114968, IMG submission 87020) | Freshwater microbial communities from Lake Montjoie, Canada to study carbon cycling - M_130807_EF_MetaG | ecosystem: Environmental > Aquatic > Freshwater > Lake | place: Lake Montjoie... | reverse complement strand
ATGTGATCACCATGACTGCTGGCAATGGTGCGGCAACATTTAGATTGACCCAATATAATGTGCTAGGCAATCAAGGCAATAACAATTTTGTTGAGTCCAACTGGACATTTGGTGCGGCTGGTGGAACCATATTCCCAGCATTGACTGTTCGGCGTGGCGATGAGCAAAGTGGCACAATCACAGGTCAAACCCTGTTGTTTGGCGATGCCACACAAGAAGCCATTATTTCAACCCTAGACGGTAGCAATGCCGGTGGCATTAACAGCCAACGCTTGGTAATCAATCCTGGTAAAGGTGAAGACAGTTCTGGCGGAGAAGGTGGTGACATCTACTTATGGGCTGGCCGCGGTGGCAACAACAACGGTTCTGGCGGTGACGTCAAGATCCGCGGTGGTCAAGGCATGGGCGAATCTGGATCAGGTGGTTACCTTCGTATAGAAGCTGGCGACTCACAAAATCTTGGCACCCCTGGATACATAGATATCACCGGTGGCTACGGCGCCAACACATACGGTGGATATGTACAAGTCACCGGCGGCCAAGGCGGTAACGGCCACGGCGGCCCAGTTCAACTCCTGGGTGGCTACGGCGCCACAGGATTCAAAGGAGGTGATGCCAACATCATTGGCGGATCAAGTGCAGATGGTGTGGGCAGTTATGGTAATGTAAACATCGGCGCAGGTGCAACTACTTGGAGATTTGACAACACAGGTAATTTGATTGTTCCCGGCGGCATTGTGGGATCAGGAGCAAGTCCGGCACCTTATCTCTCAGGATTTAGCAGTGTCAGTGCTATAACTTTGAGCGCCGCCGGCAACGTTACAGGCAATTATTTCATCGGTAACGGATCACAACTAACTGGTATAGCCGCAAGTTACGGCAATGCCAATGTGGCCACATTCTTGGCTGCATATGGTAGCAATACTATTAGTACCACGGGCAACATCACAGCCGGCAACTTGATTGGTAATATTAATATCACAGGCAACGTACAAGGAACCACGGCCAATGTCACATTGGTAGCCGGCTCATACAATTGGACATTTGACAACACCGGTAACTTAACATTGCCCGGCAACACCTTTGCTGTAAACTATGCCAACAATGCACCGGTGGATGTGGTTACAAGATTTGAAGGTGCTTGGACTGTGCCTGTGGGCAACAGCACTCAGAGTTTCACTGTGGCTGCCAGCAACACCTACTACATGTGGGTGGATTGCAATATTACCAATGGTATCTTGACTTGGAACGCTACGGGCACTGTTACCAATACCAATGTGCCTGTGGTGGGTGCTCAGTATGCCTGGGTCTACACAGGCGGCGGCACGCCTATTGACTTTACCAGCATACCTAATCAGTTTGTAGGAACATCAAACACCATTGTTCGATCCAGTGTTGCTCCCAGTGCAACCACCAATAGATTTGACTTTGGTATCAACAACACCAGCGGCAGTGCTCAAACTGTGCGTTACGGTTGGATACAAATTAGTTAATGGATAAACAATGATTATATCGGGCGTAACACTCCGCGGAACTAGGGTAGTAGACGGTGGCGTCATGCCCACCAACTTGGTACTGTATCTTGATGCCAACAATGCTGCCAGTTACTCAGGCACAGGGACTACCTTAAACGATTTGTCAGGCAATGGCTATACTCATACTCTAAGTAACAGCAATCTCTATACCACGCTCAGCGGGATAAAATGTTTCAACTGTAGTAGTGCCGGACAGGTTATTACCGCTAATTCAGTCAATATACAAATACCCACGAACTTTACCTATATTTCATGGGTTCGAGTAAGATCCACCACAACTGGATATAGGACTCTGTTGAGAGCATATCAAGCCAACGGAGGCCGACCCAACGGTGGTCATGCTATCATTGTCAATACCGGAACCAACATCTTGGGCATGTGGGACAATGCTACTTTAACCAGTTTTAACAGCAGTGGCTATAACATGGCGGCCTATGGTGATGTCTGGGCACAATTTGCCACTACGGGTGATGCCGCAGGACAGACATTTTACATCAACGGTCAACAAGTTGGATCAAGTGTGGCAAAGTCAGTCTCAGGACAATATCACTATGCCTGGGGGAATATTCAATCAGCTAACGATCAACCCTGGGGTTATGTGGCCAACTTGGAATTGTATAATATCAAACTCACAGTGGAACAGCTACAGCAAAACTACTACGGGCTAAAAGGAAGTTTTGGATTATAAAACCGATACTAAACGCCATAAATATTGAGAACAAGGATTAGCATGTCAAGAGAAATTATCAACGTAGGTACAGCACCAAATGATGGTACTGGTGACCCATTACGTACTGCCTATATTAAATGCAATAACAATTTTGGGGAACTATACAGTCGAGCGCAAGCATCTCCTCCGGCCACTCTAGTAGGTGCCCTGGGCGATACTGCTGGTATGTACGCATATGATGAAAGTTTTTTCTATTATTGCTATGCAAATTATGATGGTAGCAGTGATATTTGGGCACAAATTAGTCAGGTAGGCAACGTTTCTGTAACACAAATTGTCAACGGCACCAGTAAAGTTGCAATTACCAACAACAACGGTAACATAACTGTAGATGTAAATGGTGTAGCAAACGTAGCAGTTTTTACACCTGGTGGATTAAATGTATCTGGACAATTTTTTGCTTCTGCAAACATAACAGCCGGTGGAAACGTCACTGGCGGCAACATCACAGCATCAAATAGAATAACTGCAAACAGTGCAGTTTTATCTAGTCTTAACATGACAAATCATGTTATTGCCAATGTGTCTAGTCCGGTGAGTGGTTCCGATGCTGCCACAAAAGACTATGTTGACTCTACAGTTAGTTCTGGATTTACTATTGAAGACACTGCCGCCAATACCACAGTGGTTGATGCAGGTGGAACGCTGACTTTAAGAGGTACTGCTAATCAAGTCACTGTGGCAATTACAGACACAGACCAAGTAACTTTTGGGTTGCCAGCAAACGTTTCGGCATCGGGTAATATCACTGCTGGAAATTATGTATTGGGCAATGGTGCATTTTTAACTGGATTACCGGCCACATATGGAAATTCTAATGTTGCTTCATACCTAAATGCCGGCACATCTGGCAATGTTGTAACAATAGGTCAAGTTTCTGCGCTTGGAAATATCACAACCAGCGGATATTTTGTTGGCACCTTTGTGGGCAACGTCACTGGTAACTTTGTGGTTCCTGGATCTAACACTCAAGTGTTGTTTAACACATCTGGTAATGCTGATGCCGTAGGTGGCTTTACCTACAACAAGGATTCAAACTTACTAACTGTGCTTGGCAATGTTAATTCGGGAAATGTAAATGCCACCGGAGCAGTTTCGGCAGCAGGTAATATCAGCGCATCTTATTTTATTGGTAATGGCAGTCAATTAACTGGCATTACTACTTCTCCAGCTGGATCTAACACACAAATTCAATTCAACGACGCTGGCTCATTTGGCGCCACAGCTGGCATTACATTTAACAAGGTCACTAATGCATTTGCAGTTTCTGGCAATATCATCAGCGGCAACATCAGTGCAACAGCACACACAGGTACCACTGTTAGTGTAACAGGTAATGTCACAGGTGGCAATGTTATCACAGGTGGCGTAATTAGTGCCACAGGAAACATCACCGGTGACAACATCAGTGCAACAGCACACACAGGTACCAGCGTAAGCGTTACTGGCGCAATCACAGGTGGTAACATCAGTGCCACAGGAAATATCACAGGTGGCAATGTTATCACCACAGGCATAGTGAGTGCCGTAGGTAACGTAAGTGGTAATTATTTTATTGGTAACGGAAGTCAGCTCACTGGCCTGGCCTCTAGCTATGGTAACAGTAACGTTGCGGCATTCCTTGCTGTGTACGGCACAAACATTATATCCAGCACAGGCAACATCACCAGCGGCAATCTAATAACTAGTGGATTAATTACAGCCACGGGAAATATTACCAGCGGCAATCTAATAACTAGTGGATTAATTACAGCCACGGGAAATATTACCACAAGTGGATATTTGTTTGGTAATGCAAGTCAACTCACAGGAACATACGGCAACGCTAATGTAGTTGCGCTACTTGCTAATTTTGGTAGTAACAATTATTCCAGCACAGGAAATGTGACCGGTGGTAATTTAATATCCAATGGTAATTTAATATCTAATGGTACTATTAGTTCCGCTGGGAACGTCGATGGCGGAAGTTTTAATGTTGGCGGGCTGCTCAGCGTAGTGGGAAACATCACGGGTGGCAACATCAGTGCAACAGCACACACAGGTACCACTGTTAGTGTAACAGGTAATGTCACAGGTGGCAACTTAATTAGCTCAGCACTTGTGCAAGGTGTTACATTAAGTGCCAGCGGTAATGTCACTGGCGGCAATCTAGTCACTGGCGGGCGAATAAGTGCCAGCGGTAACATTACTGGAAATTTTATTCTAGGCAATGGAAGCCAACTTACTGGTGTAGTTACATCTTCTACAAGTATTACCAATGGTACTTCTAATGTATCTATTGCAAGCTCTGGCGGCAACGTCACAGTGGGAGTTGGTGGAACTAACAATGTTTTAGTTATTACACCACTTACGGCCAATGTCACTGGTGAATTCCATGTTAGTAGTCACATCGTGTCAAATGGAAATATCACCAGTAATTCAACCCTGGTTGGCGGAAACATTACAAATGCCGGAACAATAACAGTAAACAGTGGTGATGCCGCCACTGCAATTGTTAATGGTGGTTCAAATGGGGCTGGTAATATTGGTAGCTCGTCTAGATATTTCAACACAGTTTTTGCCACAGCATCCACTGCATTATACGCTGACTTGGCTGAATACTACCTTGCAGACAACGACTATACACCAGGTACCGTGTTAAAATTTGGTGGTGTGCAAGAACTAACCATTGCTGACACTGCTAACGATCCTGCAATTGCTGGTGTTGTTTCAACAAATCCGGCTTATGTAATGAACAGTGGATTAACTGGTGACCATGTGGTTGCAGTTGCACTGGTGGGCAGAACTGTTTGCAAAGTCAAAGGATCGGTTCGCAAGGGACAAATGATGGTCTCTGCCGGCAATGGTTATGCAAGAGCAGAACTTTCTCCTGCAATGGGCACAGTCATTGGAAAAAGTTTAGCAGATTTTGATGGCGATTATGGGGAAATTGAAGTTTTAGTTGGAAGACTCTAATTATGGCACAACCACAGTGGATCACTCCTGCTGGCAGCTTAGGTGTAGTACCTGAGGGAGAATTCTATCGAGTACCGATACAAGCAATAGCAGCCGGCGACGATGTATATTTTCAATTAATTGCTGGACAACTACCGGCCGGGATACAAGTTACCAGCAATGGCTTTGTTGAAGGGGTACCTAGGACAACAGTAAAAGTTCAAGGAGTGCCATCTGAAGTCAGCAGAGACGTTACTAGTAAGTTTGCTATCCGTGCATATACTCGAAAAACAGTAAATGGCACAGTAGTAGTTGATAGGCTTGCTGACCGTACATTTACATTGACTGTATCTGGGCAAAACGTTCCTGAGTTTGTTACACCAGCGGGAAATATTGGTACCTACTATGATGGCACCGAGGTTGGCATACAGATAGAATTTACAGACAGCGATCCTGCTGACAACGTTTCGGTCAGACTATTGTCAGGACAACTGCCGCCGAGATTGTTAGTTACTCCCACTGGTTTGATAGCCGGAGTAATAGAGCCCTTGGTGGGCCCGCCTGGCACCGCCGAAGCTGGCTACGACTCGACCCCAAAAGATGAATACCCAAACGACTTTACTACTAGAAGTGCTAGTAAAAATTATCAATTCACCCTGGAAGTAACCGACGGCAAAGATAGTAATTTGCGTACCTTTGAAATTTTTGTGTATAGCAAAGATTCAATGAGTGCCGATACAACAGATTTCACAGCCGACAACACATTCATCACTGCCGATATTGTACCTACTAGAACACCAGTATTGCTTAATCCACCAGGCGATATTGGCAGAATACGTGCTGATAACTATTTTTCATATAAGTTCACAGCCATTGACTTTGACGGCGATGCAGTTGAATACAGTATCACTACTGGTACGGGAGTAGGTTATGATGAAGTGGGATTTGACACAGTGGGGTTTGACCGAGCTACATTTAGCTTGCCACCGGGCTTGTCGATTGATCCAGACACTGGTTGGTTCTACGGATATGTTCCTGACCAAGGTGTAACCGAAACAACATACAAATTTGCAATTAGAGTCTTTAAGAAAGACTACCCATCAATAATTTCAGATTTTTACTATTTCACAATCACCATTGTTGGCAATGTTGATACCGAAGTAACTTGGTTAACAGACCCAGACCTAGGTACAATTAACAATGGTGGCATTAGCATGTTTGAAGTGGCAGCAGTCAATGTTGGTGGCCGCGCACTACAATATCGTTTAGTAAATGGTAGCAACAGTAAGCTACCCCAAGGACTAACCTTACAACCCAGTGGACACATCGTGGGTCGTGTGAGCTTTAACACATTTGCACTAGATGGCGGCACAACAACATTTGACAAGAATCTCACAACTCGTTTGATTTCTAAAGAAACAACATTTGATTTGAAATTTGGATTCGACGTCAATGCGTTTGCCCCGCAAACAGAACAGTTGGGATACCAAATTGGTTCTATTGTAGTTGGAAGTGGTGGCACAGGATATGTTAGCCAACCAACCATAACAATTTCCCTACCGCCTGCAATTGAAGGTGCAATTCAAGCAACTGCAGGACTTGCTACAATTGTTGACGGAATAATAACTCAGATATCTGTTGGCAATCCCGGTCGTGGTTACAATACTCCACCAATTATCACAATCACTGGTGGTGGCGGTAGCAATGCGTCTGCTTCGGCAACTATCATTGAAAGTGAAATTATCAACGCAGTATCTGTGGTGCGTAGATTTACTATCACGGTAAATCGCGAGTTTAATGAGCCATACGAAAGCTTGTACATCAAGGCAATGCCTCCACTAGAGGATCGAGCTCTGTTAACTCAGCTACTACAAAATCAAGACATAATTCCAGCAGAGGCATTGTACAGAGCCGACGATACAAATTTTGGTATCGCAACCGATGTAAGCTATGTGCATGCATACGGTCTCGCATCAGCAACTTTAGAAGATTATGTCAGTGCTCTTGAATTAAATCACTATTGGAAAAATTTAACCTTGGGCAGTATTAAAACTGCCCAGGCCCTTGACGCAAGTGGCAATGTCGTTTATGAAGTTGTGTACAGCGAAATTGTTGACAATTTAGTTAATCAAAATGGTGAGAGTGTGTCCAAAGACATCACTCTTCGTTATCCGGTGACGGTAAACGGGGAAACTGTAACCACAGTGTATCCAAACAGTTTGATTAATATGCGTAATCAAGTAATTGACACAGTTGGACAAATAAGCCCAGCACTACCACTGTGGATGACTTCAAAGCAATCTAGCGGGCGTGTGCCAGGGTTTGTACCGGCCTGGGTCATTGCTTATGTTAAACCAGGGGAAAGTGGCAAAATACGCTACTACATTGAAAACAAACTTGGATTTAAACTCAACGTAATTGACTATCAAGTTGATCGTTACGAGCTAGATCGTAGCCAAACACACGACTGGGATTCAAGTACAGGTACCTGGATCCCAAGCCCACCAGAATCAACTATATTTGATCATGGTACTACAATATTCGACTTTGGCAGTGTTACATTTAATGCTCCAGCAAATCGTTGGACCGACACAGATGAGTTTGATAAATATCTTGTGTTCCCGAAGACCAACATTTTAGGATAAAAAACTTATGGCATCAAACATCAATCCCAATAACATTGACGGCGCTTACCCAGTAGCCGGTCAAGACAATGACTCGCAGGGATTTCGCGACAATTTTACCAATACTAGAACCAACTTCAGTTATGCATCTGAAGAAATTAGTGACTTGCAAGCCAAAGCAGTGCTGAAGTCTGCTCTCACTGGTACCACGTTGAACAACAATATGAACAACAGTATTTTGAGCAATGCTCAACTGTTGGCCGTGAGTGCTCCAAGACAAGCACTTGGTACTGTGACCAGCGCCACTATAAACTTCAACGCAGGCCCATATTATACCCTTACTTTGGGTGGTGCAACTACCACGGTGAGTTTTACAAACTTCCCCAGTGCAGGACAAGTTGCACGAGTAAGATTGCAAGTCACAGTGAATGATATTGCATACACATTGACATTGCCAGTGTCGGTATCTGTTGGCACTGCAAACACGCAAGGTTTTGCAAGTAATATTATCACATTCAATCAAGAAGGTGTGTATGAATATGAATTTGAAACCAGCGATGGTGGCACTACATTCAGTATCTTTGATTTGAATAGAAACCGTGATCCTATATACTTGCCCAGCAACGAAGACGTGGCAACTGCCGCCGCAATTGATCTTGGCGTTACCAGCAGTTACTTTACAACTGGCGCCTCAGGCGAAACAGCTACACTAGCCGATGGCGCAGAAGGACAAGTCAAGGTATTGGCCATGTATGGCGATGGCGGTGGAAACATGGTAGTTACTGTGGCAAGTCCTGGTTGGGGCGGTTCTGGAACTATTACTTTTGACAATGTGGGCGATGCTTGTACATTGCAATTTATCAATGGTAAATGGTTCTGTGTTGGCAACAACGCATGTGCATTTGTCTAACCAAAACACTTGACATTCTTAATAAATCTTGCTAACATATAGCAAGGAGTATGTGAATGGAACATCCGTTACTTGAAGTTGATCCAAACTTAACCGTTGATCAACTTCAAAACAAAATTAACGAACTTACAAAAAAGTTAACCATTGCCCATCGATCAGGCAATCAAGCCCTGATCAGCCAGCTTCAAATGGTAATTGAAACATTCAATAATCGATATCGAGAAAAACTACAAGAAATGTACGATTTGAAAAAAAGCGGTGGTGCTGACTTTTCTGATCGAATCGATATATCATGAATGTAAAGCTCAAAAAAACATTTGATTTTTCTGCAGGGTTAGTTTACAATACTAATTTTACAGTAAATTTCTACACCGTGACCATTACCATGACTACCATGGGATCTGACCCCGTACAACAGAATGTTGCGTATGAGAGACTCAAGTACTGGTTTGACCAAGTGATGTTTAACTCAATTATCATGCGTGACAATGAACCCAAGCTAACCGAGTGGGTTGCAACAGAACAACGCATAATATTAGTGCCAGAACAACCGGTTGATCAGTTATTGGGTATTGTGTTGTTCTCAAAGTTAAACGCCATTGTTGAAAACGTGTTTGTCATTAACGAACTTGAAATATCCAGCGCAATGGGTGATGATGTGTGTTACATACACAATGAAAATGAGTTTGTGTTGGCGCCGGTGCTGGACAATCCTGGGTGGTGGTCTGATTCAGGGCCAACCTGGATGACCAAGCTCAGCAAGAAACACACCAACAAAGTGATTAAATTACGTCGAGCACTTGAATGGAAGGATCTTGATCTAGACTGGGATCAAGAAGATTCTAAAACTGTCGATACTGTACTGTTTGTTGACTTCCCGCGCAATGATAAAAAATAAATTTGGTGAGCTTGTGTATTCGCAAGACGATCTTTGCAGTTTAATCATGAAGGGGATTGACACAGACAAGCTCAATGGCATCATAGTAGACAATTTACCAGATCTAGGTCAAGCATCGCTGATTCTCGAAAACATTCCCGACATAACAAAATACAACAACACAGTTGAGCAACAAAGCATTGAGGAGTTTGATCGTAAAAATCAAAGCCAGTGGTTCATGCCCAAAGAATACTATCAGTTGGATGTTGCCAAGCATGTGCTTGACTTGTGCACCACAGATGAAGAGCTACAACGAGTAGGACAAGAACTATTGCTGTATCAAGAACGAGATCTATTTGACCTGCTTAGGTATTTGAAATATCTAGTGGATGTCATGCAACAAAATAAACTTATTTGGGGCGTTGGGCGCGGCAGTAGCGTCGCTAGCTATGTGCTGTATTTGTTGGGCGTACACAAAGTCAACAGCATATTCTATGATTTAGATCCTACAGAATTTTTACGTTAAATAGTAGAAGCAAACAAGGAGAGTTATTATGACACGCAAAGTATACCGTACTGCCCAGGGAAAAATGGTTGATATCGGTTCATTACAGTTACAATATGAAAGTGTTCGAGCTGTTGGCAACATGGGAGTAAATGCACGGGGCGATTTACTCAATGCCGACAATCGACCCATCCAGTCACGCAATAGACAAGTGGCCGCTCAATACAAACGACAAACCACAAACGTTAGTGATGAGCGTGTGAAAAGCCACAAAGACGCCCAAGCGCCGGGTAACAAAATTGTTGATATTCCTGTACCACCAGAAGATTTTGATGATGACTTTATCAAGCCATCACCTGCTGTAGATCCTACACCAGCGGCAGCACCAGCGGCAGCACCAGCGGCAGCACCAAGTAGTGGATTGGCCGCTGCCATTGCTCGAGCTAGAGAAGTCAAGCAAGAGCCTTTGCCAAACATGAAACAACAACTTAGAAATACAAATCGTCGAGTATAAAAATGAAATTAGCATTTGAACCGCACAAAATTAAACGTGATAGTCTAAAACCACTCAATGATTCAGTAATTGTATCAGAAATGCAGTTCGATGTACGAACATTGAGTTCCGGACTTATCTTGCTTAACGACAATGGAACCACTCAGGGTATCCGTCCGCGCTGGGGCAAAGTCTATGCAGTAGGTCCGGATCAAAAAGATATTCGTGTGGGCACTTGGATTTGCGTGGCACACGGTCGTTGGACCCGTGGCATCGATATCGAAGATGAAAATGGCAAACAGACTCTGCGCAGAGTTGACCCCAAAGATATCATGATGGAATCTGACGAAGAACCCGATGACTCAACCATGAGTGAAGCTATACAATCAGAAAATCGAAATAGATTTGCTGGTCTTGCTCGTAGCGATGCGTGATTATTATTGCTCTGAAAAATTTGATTATTTAGAGGTCAGGCTGTATGATGGATTTGTAGCCAGCTGTTGCAATGCCACACCTGATCGGCTAACCAAAGATTTATTAAAAAACGACCCCGACGGATTTTTTAACTGGCCCAAAATTGTTCAAGAACGTGAACAGATGCTACGCAACGAACGTGTGGCCGGGTGTGAGCAAACTTGTTGGACTGTGGAGGATCAAGGATTAAAAAGTCGTCGCCACACCAAGGTATATGACTTTGATGCCGGAGTGAGCGGTAAAGTTTACACCGAAACTCGACGAATTCCCACAAAGATAAATCTAGTTACCAACAATAACTGCAATTTAACCTGTAGTTATTGTTGCAAAACCTTTAGTAGTACCTGGTATCGTGACATTGATGAGCATGGCGACTATGGCATTGATGGCACCGAAGATCGGTACAAAATATCCAATCTTGATCGTGTGCAACACAAATACAGTCAAAAGATGTTAGACGAAGCCCCTATCAGTTCAATGATTCTGGATCAACTGGAACGCAACATTGACAAGATCAAGAACATAACAATAACCGGCGGTGAGCCACTGTTGTACTCAGACATTGAGCGGATACTTGAATTCTTCTCAAATCAAAACATTTGGATCTACACTGGCATGGGCGTGAGCAATGCCAGACTAAGAAAAATCATGCCTTTGTTGGAACGCCACGGCATCAGGATGTTTATCAGTGCTGAGAACACTGGTCGATTCCATGAGTTCAATCGGTATGGTAGCAATTATGAAGAATTCAAAGAAAATCTAGCACTGATCAAAAGTCATTGTCATGTCAGCTTCAGTTCTACCATAAGTAACCTTTCTATATTTGACTTTAACAAATTTTATCAGTATAATAGTGACACAACAATTAAAACCATGATAGTATCGGATCCAGCGTTTATGCACCCAAGTGTGTTGGATCCGGCCAGCAAAGAAGCAATTGCCAATCAAATGATGAAAGAAAACGTGTTAGATGCTGAGAAACTTGTATCCATGATGCAACTGCCCGCTGACAGCTACAAGCAAGCAAACATGTCTAAATTTTTAAAGAGATTTGTCAAGTCGAGAAATCTTGATGTCAATATTTTTCCTGCAACGTTTTTAGATTGGCTTAACACTGCACCTGACGTAAAAATATTTCCCATAAAGGCACAAACATGAAAGAACTTTGGACTGAAAAGTACCGACCCAGCACATTAGACAACTACGTTTTTAGAGATGAGGCCCAGCGAGACCAAGTACGCAGTTGGGTAAAGAGCGGAGCAATCCCGCACTTGCTGTTTAGTGGTAGTCCCGGAGTTGGTAAAACTACCTTGGCAAAAATCCTAATCAACGAGCTGGGCATCGACGGCTATGATGTGCTAGAAATCAACGCCAGTCGAGAAAACAGTGTAGACACAATACGTGAAAAGATCACGGGATTTGTACAAACCATGCCGTTTGGCGATTTCAAAATTGTACTGCTAGACGAAGCTGATTATATCTCTCCCAATGGCCAGGCAGCTTTGCGTGGTGTCATGGAAACATATCACGCCAGTGCTAGATTTATTCTCACTTGCAATTATCCCAATCGCATCATCCCTGCACTACACAGTCGTTGTCAGGGTTTTCATATTGAGCGTGTGGATGTCACAGAATTCACAGCTCGGGTGGCCACTGTGCTGGTCACCGAGGGTGTAGAATTTGATCTTGATACTCTAGATACTTATGTAAAAGCAACGTATCCAGATTTGCGCAAGTGCTTGAACATGTGCCAAATGAACAGTCAAGAAAACAAGTTGGCGCCACCCCGAGGTGACGAAGGTGGCAGTGTGGACTGGCGTGTACAAGCTGTAGAATTGTTCAAGGCAGGGCGTATACGAGAGGCTCGAACGCTGATGTGTAATTCTGTACGTGCTGATGAAATGGAAGATGTATTCCGTTGGATGTACGACAATATTGAGCTCTGGGGAACCGACACACACAAACAAGATCAAGCCATTGTGGTCATTCGACAGGGCTTGGTGAACCACAGCTTTGTGGCTGACCCCGAAATCAATCTTTCTGCAACACTTATTGAACTAGCAAATCTATGAGATACCTAATTGTTACCTATTACCACAAAGCCAATGGCAAAGTAGACGAAAGCGCCACAGTGTCCAAGCGCATTCGTAAGAGTGAACTCCAAACGGCCAATTTGATACTTGACTTCGAGAAGCTTTCTGTAGTAAAATGCAATATGGGCAATATTCAAATAGAAAAGGACTTTCACAAGATTGTCCAGTATTACATGCAGTTCTATGAGAGTATTATTACAAGGTTGTTTAAAGAAAACGGATACGAAGTTGAATTCACAAAAAATCAAACACAAGTACAACCCGCAGAAGCTAATCCTAGTTGATGCAGATGGTGTTCTCCTTAACTGGGAGTATGCCTTTGCTATCTGGATGGAGCAACATGGCTTTGAAAAAGTACAAGGCGGCGACTTAAACTATGATATTGGTGAACGCTACAATATCTCCAAGGAACAAGGCAAAAAGCTAATCAAGATGTTTAACGAGTCAGCCTCAATTGGCTTCTTACCACCCTTGCGAGATGCCATGTACTATGTCAAACGTCTACACGAAGAACATGGTTATGTGTTTCACTGCATCACCAGCTTGAGTACAGATATCAATGCACAACGTCTACGTGAGATGAATCTCAACAAGTTATTTGGCGATACTGTGTTTGAGCGTGTTACTTGCTTGGAAACTGGTGCAGACAAGAACTCGGCCCTGGAAGAGTACGCAGGATCAGGTTGCTACTGGGTAGAAGACAAACCTGAGAATGCTCAAGTAGGACATGATCTTGGACTCAAATCAATCATCATGGAGCATGGACACAACATGCACTACTATCACGAGGCAATCCCAATTGTTAAAAATTGGCGGGAAATTTCCGAGATTATTTCCGGTAGCCCTGATGCAAGTCAACGTATTTCTTGACATAGCTATCAAAGTTAAACTGTAACAACGGGCGATCGATACCCATCCAGGCCAGACAATCTATTGTGGCCTGTTTTACTTTTTCAGCGTCGTGAAACGTGTTGCCAACATCTAGGTAAAACATTCCGGGAATATCCATGGGGAGAGAATTGTAATACAATGGTGGGTGTTTCTGCGTTGGGTTTTTTAATGGTGCCGCATGGTCCTGAAAGCATTTGGAATTATACAATGTAATATGTCTTGCTCGGGGCCATAAATTCTTGGACATTTGATATATTTTTGGAGTCAGTTGATGGTTAACAATAAAACATATATTGTTTTGTAATAACTCAATAGACTCAGCACCGGGCGCAACATTTAAATGATTCCCAAGCACAAACACATAAAACATGTGACCCCAGAAATATATGCAACCGGCTTCCCGACCGGCCCAGTCCTGCATTTTATCAGCAGGTGGTATGCTTCTGTTTATGCGTTGGATTTTGTAGTCTTCTATGTCGTAGTCTGGAAGGTTCTTGTCAAAGATCCAGTGATCATGTGTGTGTCCATGTTCGGAGGCAATACAGAGCCCGGGCAAAATGCCCGGGTGGTGTGCTAGACAGTTTATAAAAAATTTACCGCCAGCGTACTGATTGTAGTGGATCACAACTAAATTTTTGTGATCCATACAGTTGGCAACACTCATGTATACATTTTCAAAACTTTATTTATAATGGGGTGTCGCTGTACATCACGTAATCCAAGCTCGCACAGAGCAAGTCCTTGTGGTTGGTGAGTTTTAATTCTGGTACATAAGTCCAATAAACCATTGTTTGCTGTTGCTTTGTCAGTTTGTTCAACGTCGCCAGTGACAATGATCTTGCTGTTTTCTCCTATTCTGGTCAATAACATTTTGACCTGATTGGGTGTGGCATTTTGCATTTCATCTGCCACAATCCAGGAATTCTTAAATGTGCGTCCACGCATGAACGCAAGTGGTGAGATTTCGATGACTTCGTCTTCGATCATTTTGATTACTTCTCTGGGATGATAAAACTCCTTGATAATATCCAGTAATGGTCGGGTCCATGGTTCCATTTTTTTGTTTAGATCCCCGGGCAAGAAACCATGTTTCTCATCCTCTACTCCCACTGCTGGTCTTGTTAGAATAATCCTTTGACATTCACCTGCTCTTAGTGCTCGAAGTGCCGCTAAGATTGCAAGATAACTTTTACCAGTTCCTGCTGGCCCAACTGCGACTGTTACTGGCGTTTGGGCATCAATTAAACTCAATATTAGTTGTTCTTGCGCTATTGATTTTGGTCTTAACTCAATGCGTCTGCTTTGTTGTTTTGACGCTCGATTAAAATCAATTGTGTTTTCCACTTCTTCATGCTGTTGTTGAAAGCGACGATTTGCTTTCTGTCCACGTGCTCTACTCAAGTCAGATTCTCCTTTTGACATGTTGCGCTACCTTGGTATAGGTATTTAGGCCAATGCCAAATCAACTTCTGTGTTGGTTAATTGAGTCAGATTAAGTGATAAGTATTAGGCTCCAGTACCGGTTTTGTTAATATCACTGTTTGATCCCAACCAGCCATAAATAACAGCATGCTCGATAAAGAAATTTTCAAAGACCACAACGACTATTGGCTAGTAGCCGACAACATCAAGAACCTTTACATGAGTGAGGGCAGTATTCTCAGCTTGTTAGATTTTGAACGTGTGCTAGATGAACTGGATATCTACGCATTTAGAAACTGGATTCTGGGCGAATTAGTTGACGGTCCAGAAATTGGTAGATACAGTGTTACCTGCACATTTATGTGGCCCGAAAAACTCATGCCCGATCCACGTGGGGGCAAAAGACTGTTGCCGTTTGACTGCAAGGTCAAATACATGAAGAAAACAATCAAGATCCCCATCAAGATTGAAGAGCCAGAAGATTATATCCCAGGTACACACAAAGCTCGCTTGATTGAAAAACCAGTCTGGTTGGTAGAAATCACCATGCCCAAGGCATTAATTACAGATATTCGCACAGGGTCCACTGAACTTGAAGGCGAGTCAATTGACCTTGAAGATCTAGACACAGCCTATGAGGAAGATCTAGATCAAGAAGAATTCCGTGCCGATGACGGAAGAGAGACACAACAAAATGATCAACAGCAACAACAGTCTGAACAGCCAGGAACTATTTGAAGCCCTTGAATACAAGGACATGGTAGGCTTGGTCAAGCCCGATGTTCATGTTGACGAGTTTGCAAGCAAAATGGGCGATGATGACGAAATTGTAGTAGTAAGCTTTTTCGTACGCAGTAAACAAGCAGCCAGGGATCTAGCCAACTGGTTTGAAAAAGGATATGACTTCGTCATGGACGCAGATACCAGCCCCGGGGAAATTCGTCCAGGGCGTTTCCTAGTGTATGTTGAAATGCGCAGACGCACACAAACAGCCAATTGGATCAATGATTTGATTGTTGATCTTGGTTCGCTGACCGAGTTTGGGCCCAAAGATTGGACCATGACTTACGAGCGCAAAAACTATCCATGGAGTCCGGAAGAGTACCAGCGACTGGTACCACAAAGTCCACGTGACTATCGTCAGGAAAAAGAAGGGAAACTAAACGAAATGCGCATTGCCGCTGGTTTAGCACCGGTTCAAATCTATCAAAAACGCAGTAGAGATATTCAACAGCTACAAGCAGCCGCTGGTATATAATTCATATACCATTTTAATCTTTCATGCAATTAAAAAGCTTTGGTTGTAGCCTGATGTTTGGCACGGATCTACCCGACTGCACAACACACCATTGGGCGAGCCCCAGTCAACTTGTTTGGCCAGCTGTGTTGGCTCAACGGCTAGATATGACTTATCGTTGTCGTGCTCGTGGTGGCTCGGGCAATGTACAAATACTAGATAGAATCATAAATGATGCTGCCACGGATCAGGACCAGTTTTTTGCAATTAACTGGAGCTTTATTGACAGGTTTGATTATGGTTATGGTATAGCAGATCATGCCCAGCCCACTTGGGACTCGGTGCTACCTGAACAAGTCACAGAAACTGCCAAAGTATACTACCGAGATTTACATACCGAGTACCGGGACAAGCTCACTACCTTGATGTGCATACGCACAGCAATTGATGTATTGCAGGCACATCACATACCCTTTGTTATGACCTATGCCGATGATTTGTTTCTAGACACACGCTGGAATACCAGTCCAGGCATTGATACATTACAGACATCAGTCAAACCCCATTTAACTGCGTTTGAAGGTTTGAGTTTTATTGATTGGTGCAAGAAACAACAATTTCCCATTAGCAAAACTCTGCACCCACTAGAAGAGGCACATATTGCTGCCGCAGAATTATTATTGCCTGTGGCGCAAAAAGCAATTACAACTTAGTGTAAACAAAATACAATCTTTCATTTGCGTCCCTTTTAAAGGTATCCAAATTCAAGTTGTATTTTTCAGCAAATGAATTTGCCACTTCAAAACTCCAGGGAAAAATATCTACATATGGACCAGTTTTGTGCAGAATTCCGGGATTGGCTCGCAAATAGAATTTCCCACCAGTCTTTAACAAATTCACGCAATGAGCAAAACGTGCTTCAATTTCATCTTGTGAATTAAAGTTAATTGAGCCCAGGGCCATGATGGCATCGTAAGAATGATTTACTCGATAGTCTAGTATATCAACTTCGTAGTCGGCACAGTTGTTGTAGGGATCAATACCGATTAAATTGTTGATGCGTCCCTTAAAAGGATGATAGCCACAGCCTACGTCTAGAACTCGTTCAGGATTGAGTTTGTTGATCTCGTCGGCCAATTCCCAGCCTGTGTGTTCATAATCGCCGGTACGGGGTTTCCATATTTCACTAAAGAAGCGTAGAATATAGCGTTCACTAAGGTCTGCGGTGATGTCACGCAGTGAGCCCATGTAGTCGCAAGGCAGTTGCAGTTCTGCTTCTACAGCATCCTTGAATTTGCGATAACGTGCAGGAGTCCAAGGCAAGTCTTGTACCTGAGTATCAGCATCTATTACGATATTGTCGTACTTGGGTAAAACAAATGCCTGTTTTAAATTTTTCTGCAAAAGGTTAAAAATTTTGGTATTCATAAAAAAATTTCTCTGAGATAAATAAATTTTACAAAGAAGTCAGAAAAATTTACTGCTTTCTTTGTTTTTAGTTAAGTATATATCTAAGGAGACATCATGCTTACAGGAAAACAATTCGTGGCCTACCTGGCCCAAGACAACGAAGCACTATTTCGTGCTGGTGAATTAAATGTCAAGGCTTACTTTGATTCAAAGCCCAGCACAGAAGAACTAGTTGCGCACTTCCGTGGTCGCATGCTCAATGAGCGTATGAACATGGTTGAAATCGCACAACGTGTGGCCACCATGCCAGCAGATACACCTGCAGAAGAATTGCAACTATTGACCAAACAAGCTCTAGATGAAGCCATTCACTTCCGCATGGTGAAAGAAGTCATTGAACACTTGACCGGTCAAGAGCTAGATGTTGCTGCCGCTGTGGCCGAAGAAGCTCGCAAGCCGCAGGCCAAAGGCGCCGCATTGCTGGCCAAGTACGAAACCGACACAAATCCTCTGGCCCTGGCTGCTTATCAGTTCATTGCTGAAGGCCGTGCCGAACGCAACTGGGACATGATGGCCAAGTGCATTGATGATGAATTCATTGCTGGACGTTATGCCAAGATTGCCCGTGACGAAGGTTTCCATGCCAATATTGGTCGTATCAAGCTGGAACAACTATGCAACGATGCAGGTGCGCAGGCCGAAGTTGAAGCCCTGGCAGCACAAATGCGCCGTGACTTATTTGAAATTTCTTGCTCCAACAGTGTTCCCACTGCCGAAGCTCGCGAGATTTTTGAAGCCGCATACAACTAATCATCCTGGGGGCTTCGGCCCCCATTTTTTACTTTGAAAGGACACAATGAAAAGATTATTAGCTACGATAACCATGTTATTTGCCACTTCTGCCTGGGCCTGGCAGCCCACAAAGCCCATCACAGTCATTTTCCCCAATGCACCAGGTGCAGGAAATGAAATCAGTTTTAGATTGGTGGCCGCAGAAGTTACCAAAAAGACCGGAGTATCATTTGTGTTTCAACACATGGGCGGTGCCGACGGCAATATTGGCATGAGTTATTTTGCACAACAACCTGCTGATGGGTACACAGTGGGCATGCCCAGCTGTCAAAGCACCTGGGTGGCAGCAGAAATTTGGTATCCACAGGTGGTGAAATTCAATGCCATGGAATTTGTACATGTGCTGAATATTGGCAAAGCACCCCTGGCCTTTTATTCATCTACCAAGAGCACAGTCAATACACCACAGGAACTCATTGCCGAAGTTAAATCAGGCAAGCGACCATTGAACTTTGCCGTGGGCGGCGCCGCTCACAAATTGGCAGTGGAATATCTAGTGGATGCAGTAAATCCTATGAAAGACACAGTAAACACCAGCATGTACAAAGGTCCGGCACAGGCCATGTTGGATGTACTGGGCGGGCATCAAGAATTTGGCGTGTTTCCTATTGCTGTGGGCGGCCCCTTGGTAAAAGATGGCAAATTAAAGTTAATTGGTCTGGCCGGAGAAGTACCCATATCTGGGTTTGAATCTGCTCCGATGATGAAAGATTTTGTGTCCGGTCTCAATGTGTATGCTTGCTGGAACATGGTTTTACCTCGAGGTACAGCGCCGGAGGTAGCACTGTGGTATCGAGAACAGTTTACCAGTGTAATGCGCACACCAGAGATGAAAGCAAAATATGATGCCAACTACATGTTCATGACTCCTCGTGAGTGGACCGAAGAAGGTCTTCGTGCCAGCGTTACAGCCTTGCGTACACAGTGGCAACCTTATGTACGAAAAATCAAGCCTGAATGAAAATAGGTATTAGCATGGAAATGACCCGTGTGCTACGAGATACCTGGCATGCGGCATTAAATCACGAGTGGTATGACATGTTTGCTGGGCATGAAATCGTGCCATTAAGCTGTCACGGTCGTGAGCCCCAAACAGACGAATTTGATTTAATTGTGCTCACTGGTGGAAATGATACTGTCAAGTTCCAAACCTGGCGCCGTAACGTATACCCTGCACGTGATGAATTTGAGTGTCGATTGATTCGCCAATGCTTGATATCGCGCACTCCTTTAATTGGCGTCTGCAGGGGCAGCCATTTTCTTAATTTGGAATCTGGTGGCACTGTGCGATTAATGGCAGAACCTTATGATAATGTACGCATACAATTACCCGAATTTGAAGTCACGTGTCACCACACCATATGCATAGATCAAGTGGCGCCGGGATTTGAAGTATTACAACAAGATTCTGCTGGTGTAGTGGAACTAGTGATACATAAAGCAAACCGCCAACTGGGCATAGGATGGCATCCAGAACGTGCAGTAAACGCACACACTAGAGCCTACATCCTAGAACAAATTAAATCTTTATGAAATATATCTTTGTAGCCGGTGCCCCGGGCTCAAAATGGAGCAGTGTAGTGAAGAATATCTACCACAGTCCCGACATTGATCGCTCGGACTACAGCGATGAGAGAACATACTATCATGATGCCGGCGGCGAATTACAATTAATGCACCTGGGTGCGTATTTTGATCCCGGCATGGAATCTCCGCTACCTGACGATTTAGATCAGCACAGTCGAGCGGAACTAGAACAGCTATTTGATCGAGAATTCTCTGGCACAGGCGTGCGTATCATTAAAAGCCATATCTTTAGCAATCATATTGAATACATCAAAAAGACCTGGCCCGAGTGCCCGCTAATACTTGTGCATCGCAGTGATGATTCATGCCTGGGCTGGTGGGTCAAATGCGGGCATTTCAACATCACATACCCACTGTATCACGAATACTACAAGGACTTGCGAACCATGGCTGCCATTATTAAACAGCAAAATGCAGGCATCCTGGAAGCCTGGTGGAAATACCCCGGCCGGTATGTGACAGACAATAAACAACTGGCTCACGCATTGAATATTCAAGCACCCGAGCATGATGTTCAAGACTATGTAAAATCAGATGTAAGGGTAAAAGTAATATGAACGAAGTTAAAAAAGGCAGTTGGGACAAATTAAAAGAAAAAAGCACCTATCATTTTGATCCTCGAAAGATTGATCCAAAAGATGATGTGCTCTTTACCCTGGGACACATTGAACCCGACTGGGCAGATGAGTTACAACAGATTCTAGAGGATGCCAAGCCTGCCAACTGGGAGACTCGTGGATTCAAAGGCGAGGGTGTGTTTGTGCCCAAGCCCGAACTTGACGACGAAGAATACGACCTAGAGCGTGTGGGCATCGACCCCAAGGTTGTTATCACAGATCTTGCATGGAAGTTGGGTCCCAAGTTAAAAGCCATCAGCGATGCATTTGGTTTAGAAGATTGCATGGAACGCATCCATGTACAAAAGCCCGGACAACTTTGGAATCTGCACATTGACAAATTGTATAAATGGTTCCCTGAGCAGCCTGAAAAGGTGGGTCGTTACTTTATTCAACTCACTGACTGGCAACCGGGTCAGTTTTGGGAGTATGGAAACCATCATTGGAACCAATGGCAGGCGGGCAGTGTGACTACATTTGATTGGCGCAACATGCCCCATAGCACAGCCAATGCCGGGTTCCATCCACGTGTTACTCTACAGCTGACCGGTATCATCACTGACAAGACACGGGACTTTTTAGCAAACTTGCCTAGATGAACAAGTACCATGTTAGGTTTAATACCAAACATAATGGTAGTCCGTTGGTTTGGCGTATCTTTGAAAACGGTGTAGAACATCTGGCTACAGATGTTCGAATCATTGGAGAAACTTTCACTGAGTGTACACACGAACACGGTGAAACAAAATGGAACATTGCCTGTCGGGGTAGGATGGTCTGGGTAGAACAAGTGGCTGTTATTGTCACTGGAAAAGATTAACCATGACAAAAAAACTTCTAATAGTCACAGGACCACAGGGGTCTGGGAATCATTTATTTTCTCGACTGCTAAGTTTACACCCTGATGTAGCGGGCTGGAAAGAAATGCTGACAACGTACTGGGTTCCCAGTGACCAAGAACCATTTGCCGAGTACTGGGTTCATCCCGAGCTATTGACTGCAGATGTATTTGAATCAAAGGATTACCATCTGGCCAATGTAAGCTGTCCTTTCTTTTTTGATGGCACAAGACATGTGCCCAGGATCTTAGAAGTTGCTGAACGTGCCAGAAGCTTTGGAGTCGCAGTGGAAATTGCCATCGTGGTGCGTGATCAAAACATCAATCAGCAACAGCAATTGCGTGTGCGCAAACAACATACCACGCCCATGGCTCAAGACTACTATTACAATACTCTACTGCCCAGTGATTTTCCTGTGCATTTTTTAGATCACGAAGCGTTCTTTTTACACACCACACACTATCTTAAATGGATCAGTCGGGTGCTGGACTTTCCCATCGCCTGGGATGATCCTGCAATAATGAACTTTATCAGCGAAGATGCCAATCACAAGTATGTGAAATATATAGATGAGCACTGGCTAGATGAAGTTATTTTGGCTGGGTGTCTCCCCACTAGAGATTCAAGACTAAACAAGGAATAATTATGCCACACCGTATATTAATCATGGGCCTGCCCGGTGCAGGAAAAACGTATCTAGCACAGCATATTGTAGATCATTTACAGGCAGAAAAGAAACGTGTGGGTTGGCTAAATGCCGACGATGTACGTAAAAAATGCAATGACTGGGACTTCAGTCACGAAGGGCGCATCCGTCAGAGTTTGCGCATGCGTGAACTAGCAGATGCTATGACTGATGTAGACTATGTCATATGTGACTTTGTTGCACCCTTGGTGGAAATGCGCAACAACTTCAAGGCAGACTGGACTATTTGGGTCGACACCATTGATCGAGGTCGTTACGAGGACACAAACCGAGCCTTTGTTGTCCCTGAGGTTTATGATTTTAGGATCACGGAACAACGTGCGGAGAAATGGGGCGAGTTTGTTGCCGCACATATTTTAGATAATAGACGTAGACCCACATTTGATTGGCGTAAAGAAACAGTACAGATGTTGGGTCGCTGGCAACCATGGCATGAGGGGCATCGTGCGCTGTTTGAACGTGCCATTGCCAAGACTGGACAAGTAGTAATTCAAATACGTGACTGCCAGGGCTGGCAAGGTTCAAACCCATTTGCTATTGAACAAGTAAAAAGCTTTATACGCCGGGATCTAGACATGCTGTATCAAGGACAGTATGAAATTCAAGTTGTGCCCAACATTGTGAATATCACCTATGGGCGTGACGTGGGTTATCGAATAGAGCAAGAATCCTTTGACGATGCCACACACAATATCAGTGCAACCAAAATTAGACGCAACCTAGGGCTTAAATGAAATTCCCATTTTCAAACAGTTATAAATTTAGACATTCTTTTGAAGTTTGCTCTGCTGGTGATTTAGTGTATGTGCGCAATTACAAGTGCGCCAGCACTTTTTTTTATTGGAATTTTGCCAAGAAATTTAATTGGGCTGAAATTGAATTTAAAGACATTGACTGGGATCGGCAGCGTGTGTTTGGTCATTTACTAGATCCTATACAACGCCGGCACAAAGGCATTGCTGAATTTCTACACATGACTCAAACACAGCACTTGTTGGAAGATGACAAGTTTTGCAATCTTATTAAGAATGCCCCGGCACTGGACACGCACAGTGCTAGATATGTGGACCAATTTGGTGAGTATGCTGAAAAGATTGACTGGATTCCGCTGTACCTGCCCCAGGACGAAGTAATTACACAAACAGAAAAAATCATGCTGTCACACGGGATTCGTCCCTTGGATCGATGGGATCATTACTGGGTGCATCGTTCTGACACAGCAAAAAAGAAAACCGAGCACCGTGTGGCTGAGTTATGGAATTCCACAGTCAGCAAGGAAGATTGGCTGGGATTTTACTATGAGCCTGACATAGACCTTTATCAACGTGTGCTGACACAGTTCAACCCCCGGGGCTCAACCTGGGAAGATACCACTTGGTTGTCACAAAGGCCCTGGTTTAAATAAGCTCAATAAATACAGTTCTACAAGGACTGGACTTATGAGTTTTGATTTTGAATTTACCCAACACAAACTGGCCGAAATGGTGCCAGGCAATCCCTATATTGATCACTGGTTTGAAGCCATTGCAGAAATATTGCCCGAGTATGGCATTGATACACAACCACGTGTGGCCATGTTCATTGCACAGTGCGCACACGAGTCGGGTGGCTTTCGTGCCATCAAAGAAAATCTAAACTATCGTGCGCCTAGCTTGCGCAAATTATTCCCCAAATATTTTCCTGATGATGCCTTGGCAGCTCGCTATGCCAGCATGCCCAACAAGCAAGAAGCCATTGCCAATCGCATCTATGCCAATCGCATGGGCAACGGCGATGAAGCGTCCGGTGATGGTTATCGCTACTGCGGTCGTGGACTAATCCAACTCACAGGTAAAAACAACTACACACTATTTGCTGGCAGCTTGGGTATACCTGTAGAAGAGTGTGCCGAGTATCTAGCAACATTCGAAGGTGCTGTACAAAGTGCCTGCTGGTTTTGGGAAACCAATAACTTGAATCAGTGGGCCGACAAAGGCGATGTAGTCACTGCTACCAAACGCATCAATGGTGGCACCATTGGTTTAGAAGATCGTATCAAACATTACAATCATGCACTGCATGTGCTAGGAGCACACTAACATGTGGATACTGCATTTTTTACCCGATGGTTTTCTAAGTTTCATCATCAATGGAATACTGTTGCTGGGCGTGGTCAGCACAGTGCTCACATTATTTGTGATCAATCGATTACTGATGTGGTTCCCCACCATGGCTGGTTATTACAGGATAATACAGGCAGCTTCAGTAGCAGTACTGTTGTTGGGAGTTTATCTCAAAGGCAGCTACTCCGCAGAAATAGCGTGGCGTGAACGTGTGGCTGAATTACAAGCACGGGTCGCACAGGCCGAACTTGAATCCAACAAAGTCAACACAGTGGTGCAGGAAAAGATAGTGGAAAAAACCAAAGTTGTTAGAGAACGCGGGCGGGAAATTGTCAAGTATGTTGACCGTGAAGTGGTCAAAAAAGAAGAGATCATCAAGTACATCGAGCAGTGCCCAGTGCCAAAAGAAATAATTGACCTACACAATCAAGCCACTGAACTCAACCGTGCTGCGGAGGCAAAGAAATGAAATACATTATTACACTTGCCACATTGCTGTTGATGGGTTGTTCAACACCGGTACCAGTAACACCTCGATTTCCCGAGGCTCCGGCTGCGCTAAAAGAAAAGTGCGAAAATCTCAGAAAGATTGAAGGCGACAAAGTGACTATTACCGAAATGCTAAAGGTAGTAGTGCATAATTATTCGCTGTACTATGAATGTTCAACCCGTGTAGAAGGTTGGCAAGAGTGGTATAATACACAAAAGAAAATATACGAGAGTGTGAAATGAAAATTATAACTAGTATTGCAGTGTTGCTATTATCAGGATGCGCTGTTATGCCTGACTCTGAAGTAAACAAATCTATATCAAGAGATCAAACCATGGAAAAGATGGCAAAGACTGCACTGATAAATGAAATGCTAAACAGCTCAGATCCGCATGTGCGAGCCAAAGGTGCTGCCATTGCAGAAAAGTTTTTAATAGAGCCAAAGAAAAATATATTCGGATTTTAAGGAGCAAATATGTCAGAAATAAAACCCCTATCACGCAGTGAACGTGAAGCACAGATCAAAGACAAAGCCGGCTGGGTTATTGTTGTGTTTGCTGCCATGTTGGCCATCAACACATACATGGCCGGCGGCAACTCTAGCAAAGTGCTAAACAACACCATTGAAGCCAACAACACCTATGCTTTTTATCAAGCCAAAAGCATCAAAGGCTCCCTGGCGGAAATGGCCTTGGATGAAGCTCAGAGTCGTCCAGTTAAAGATGTCAAAAAGATTGAAGCACTTGAAAAGAAGATTGCACGTTACGAAAGCGAACCTGATACAGGCGAAGGCAAGAAAGAACTACTGGTCAAAGCTCGTGCTTTGGAAGCCGACCGTGCTGTGGCCAAACAACGATCACCTTGGTACACCTACGCAGGTAGTTTGCTACAGATTGCCATTGTATTATTGACTGCCAGTATTCTAGCTGTGAAGAACAGTTTGTTCAATACCAGTCTAGGAGTAGGTGCGTTTGCTATTGTGCTAATGAGCCAGGCTATTTGGCTGTGGTTACCATTGACTTTGTAACACAAAGAAATTCCGGGTCAAGCCCGGAATTATTATTTCAGCTGTGATTATTGTGTTATAGCCTGCTCAATTCTGTCATCTAACTATCATAGCAAAAGTAAACATCACCGTAGGGACTGCTATTGCCATAAAACTTGTACCTATAAGTACTCTGTCTATCATGTCGGCCTGTGCTTGAATTTTAGCATTTTTTATGTCTGCTTCTAGTTTAGCACGTTCTTTATACATACGCACACGTTCAGCCATCATTTGATCCCAAACATCTTTGTTGCCTGAATATATCAGCATTTCTTTGAGATCTTTTTCAGCATCACGTAGAGCTTTACTCTGCATGGCAATCTGTATAGACATGGCCCTAATCTGACCGTCTGTGAGAATATTTTTACTAGTTTGTGCTTCTACATTAGCACCATGAATCTTATCGCTATTTTCAAAGAATTTGGCAAACTGTCCGTAAAGGCTGTTAACATCTTTGCCCAGTGCAATGGCTTTTTTAATGTAGCCTACTGACTGCTGTGCGGCTGTAAACGCAATACCAAGTGTGATAGGATCAATCATGTTTTCTTAGGATCCTTATCTTTGGGAGGCGGCGGGGGTTTAGACCATTCTACACATACTACTCGACGATTATAAACATCTCCAGACCATGTCCATTTCACGCACCTTGGCTCTTGAGCCAGCATGCCTGCCAACATCAATGAGCCAATGGCATTGAACATGTTACTTGTTGGCCAATGGATTATCAATGGCCTTTTGTATTTTACTATCAACTTCTCTCTTTAGTGTTTCAACTTCACGGTTGATTTCTCTACGAGCCGCAGTAAATTCACTGTTAATTTCTTTTCGAGTCTGTTCCATGTCCCGGCGAATTGCGGCTGCTTCAGTTCTTGCTCTTTCTAAATCTTCACGCACAGCTCGACGCATTTCGCGCATTTCGCTTTCAGTTTCACGCTGTGCTTGTTTGACACTGCGTTCAACCTGCTCAGTCACTGACTCATTTCTACGCAGGTCGTTTTTCAAATCTGTTTTGATGTCGCGAGTGTAGTCACTGGTCTTGGCTGAATTCTCTTCGATCACTGCCAGTCGCTTGTCAAAACCTGACAGGTCCGGTGCCGAGTATTCAGCAATCTTTTTCTTCATACCCATATAGTCTTTGTACACTTCAAAGCATCCGTACAGGCCGCCTAGTAGTGATGATACTAATGTGGCTGCTACCATTAGTTTGGCAGGCGTAAATTCGTAGCCACCAATACTGATAACAGTATCCTTGCTGGCATACTTTTTTGCGGCTGCTTCCAGTTCATCAACTTTGGCATTAACGTTTTTTATTTCTTCTCCCATGTCATCCTCCTAGTTTATTTTAAAATTAGATAGCACACAAACACAATTAGTATTGCAACTGTTAAAATTCCACATACCAATTGATAAATGTATTTTTTCCATTCATATCATTTTACTTGTATTGCAAGTTTACCAAGTCTTGGTGAAGTTTATCACTAGACAATTGACGCAACAATCTTGCGTTGTCAACATTTACTTGATTTCGATATATCTCTCGTGGTGCATAAAATGCCGTGTCAGACATCATGATTGAATATGACTGATACCCCACGGGCTGTGTGGCTATTTTAGCAATGTCAACTGCACCGGCCAATTCGTTGGATTGAACATTGCGATTTACCATGGCAGTTTGCTGAGGTTGCACACTGTTTTGTTGAACCATGGGCTGTTGTTCTATCGCATCCATTAGAGCTGATCTTGTGCCAATTTTGATACCCTCAGACTGTGGCATTTCAATTTCGGCAGTAGTGGCTGGATTTCGCAAGGTAAACAAATCAGAACGAGATGATTCAGTAACACCGGTGCTGGGCTGTGCGGCAACAGTGTTAGTTGATGATTGCGGCGCCTGAGCATTATTGACCATTGGGGGAGATACCGCAATTGCAGTATCAACAGTTGCAGTGGGCGCAGTTGCACTTTTTAACGTTTCAATTTGGCCAGCCACAGTTTGAGTTGAAGTTGTTGTTTCTTGTGTAGTTGTACTTGCTTTCAGTGTTTCAACTCGTCCCACTGTGGTTTGTGTGGCGGCAATCAATGGTATTGACGAATTTTGAGTTTGACTGCTAGTAGATTTTGACGATGTGTTATTTCCGCTGGCTGCTGTTGTGGTGTCCGCTTGGCTTTGCATGGTCAATGTGGCAGCCACGGCTTCGGCTTGTTGCTGTGCCTGTTGTGCGTCTTTGGCCGCGGCAGATTCTGCAGCCTGAACCACTGCTTTTGTTTCGTTACCAATTCTAGCTTGATTACTGCTGATCATGCTTAGTACGTTACCAAGACTGGGCCCGGCCTTGCTGTCGTTGGCTGTTTTAACTTCACCTGCTTTAGGCTGACTACCGCCGCCGCCCTGAGGAGGGGGTTGATTTGCCGGTGGAGGACCGTTGGGATTATTATTAGAACCAGGTCCTGGACCACTACCAGGTGGTGGTGGGGAACCTTGGGGTGGGGGCGGACTTCCTGGGGGAGGTTCTGAACCAGGAGGGGGGGGTGGGCTACCCGGTGGGGGTGGAATCTCTTGCATTGAAGTACCATCTGATCCAATCGGGGTAGTATTGTTTGATGCGTTCGCTTGCTTGGCCATAGCTTGACCATAACCCTTACAATTTGAACTATACGACGGGTTACCTACACAAGGGTCAGCCGTATAAATTATTCTTGCCCAAGCACCTTCTATAGAAGAACCTGTACCCGATGCCGACCCTGTAATTCTACCCATACCCAATAATGATTGATTCATGCTAGATGGAAGTAAATACTTTTCGCTCACTGATCCGCTAGTACCTTCGCCATTGAAGCTATAATTTTTTTGGTCTATTATTTGATTACTACTGTTGGTAAGTGATACTGATGCATTAGCATATGCAGGTATGTTCATATACCATGAACATGACCCGTCTTGGTTAGTAGCAGTGCATCCAGAGAAACCTTGTCCAACTCTCCAATTAAACCCGTAATTAAATCCATGCACTGTTGCACCTACTCCTGCATTAGATAAAGCTGTGTTAATGGCAAATGCTTGATTTAGACTCAATCCGCCTTTAGTCGAATCTAATAAATTATTAGTATTAAGTATGTTACCAAAACCTGAACAAGTTGAACTGTAAGCAGGATTTAGTTTACAAGGGTCTACAGTATATAATAATGATACATCATCTACATGCACTCTTGGCCCATAATATCCTGCCCAAAAGTTTTGATCTTTACCTGTAAAACTAACTGTTAGATTGCTGGCCTGACTAGTGGTGTATCGATTAGCAAAAAGTTGTGTTCCTGAAAACGTTGTAAAACCAGGATAATTTTGATTGTAATCGTAGTTAAAACTTTCAAGTACATTACCAGTAACACCGGTCAATGATACGTTGCCGGTCAATGTTCCTCTATTGCTAGCATAATTGGTCAAGTCATTGTGTATTTGCCAAGAATACTTGTAACCACTCAATTGTATTCCTAAGCCGGCATTTGCCAACGCAGTATTAATGGCTATTGACTGACTGACTGTGGCCTGTGTATAGCCAAATATAATATTGCCAGTACTGGGATTATAAGCAGGTGTGTTGCCACCACTAACTCCCCCGGCTTGCCCTGTCACAGTATTTGACCAAGGCAGTCCGCCACCAAGATTTAATACATTTCCGGTGGAGTATAGTTCTGTGCCAGTTACTGGATCTAGATTCTGACTATTAGAATAACTTGTGGACAAGAACGCCAAGAATAGCGCCAATGCCAACTTTCTTATAAGTGTCATCTATTTTTACCTCGTCTAACTTTGGAATCTTGTCTGGATTTGCATCCCATGCGGCTCGAGCTTGTTCACCAATTTTGCCTTCGTATGGGCAAGGTGTGCCAGCTGCCATCATAGCATCAAACACTCGACGGTCTTGACACATAGTAGCAACGGCTGCAACTTTCATGCCCATGTCATACAATGTTTTAGATAACTTTAGTCGTTCACAATTCATATCACGAACTGTACCGCCTGAACTTACACCAATACTTGTGTCTGGACAGAGCCACTACTACCGGTACTACATAAATCAGGATTACCACCTGACAACATCGCAGGAGCTACAGCAGTTGGTGGAGGCTGAATAATTCGTTGAGTAATTTCAGTTTGATTAATATTCTTGTTAGTTAACTCACCTTGTTGAATATTTGTATTAACTGAATTATTTTGATTTATATTATTGTTGGTAGCAGTACTACTACTCGTTGAAGTGTTGATATTGCGATTGGTCATGTCACCGGTGTTCACATTGTTATTAGTAGCAGTGCTGGTGCTGACATTATTATTGTTATTAGTAGCAGTACTTGCATTGACGTTGTTGTTATTATAGGTCATTGTACCAGTATTTTCATTTTTATTGACATTAGTGTTCACACTGGTGCTGGTTGAAGTGTTGATATTTCTATAAGTCATGTCACCGGTGTTCACATTGTTGTTTGTGTTCACATTGGTGCTGGTACTAGAACTAACGTTGTTGTTGTTGTAGGTCATTGTACCGGTGTTGATATTATTGTTAGTGTTTACATTATTACTCGTACTAGAACTAACATTGTTATTGTTATACGTCATTGTACCACTATTGACGTTGTTATTGTTATACGTCATTGTACCGGTGTTGACATTGTTGTTGTTATTAGTAACAGTACCACTTTGAATGTTGTTGTTTGTATTCACACTGGTGCTGGTACTGTTGTTATTATTAGTATTTGTACTGGTGCTGTTAATTGCGCTGGTGCTGTTGCTGGTACTTGTGCTGTTTGTGTTACTATTTGATGTGACTACACTAGTACTGTTGCTGGTACTATTAGTATCTACAAGGCTTTTAGAGTCGTAGGTACCTTGGTTAATGATTGTGCTTGTGCCGGTTGTTGTGGAACCAGCAGTACCTGTTGTTGTTGTAGTCTCCGCTATTGCAACAACGGACAACAATGATGATACAACCACAATAGTAGACGCAAGTATTTTTTTCATTTTTTAGCTCCCAATTATAGAATTTTTATTCTATTTCAATAACTTATTTAAATGTCGTTTGACAGAAATAATCTGTACAGTTTGCCTAGCACTGTTTTGATTCAAAAATTGCTAAATATTACACAACAAAAATCTAGGAGCAGACTGTGACTGACAAAACATACAACAAGATGAGTGATTCTGAAAAGAAAAAAGAAGATTGGATGAACAGCAAATGGCGCCCGGCCATGGGTTGGTTGTATATGTTTGTATGTTTCTTTGACTTTGTGTTGGCACCTATTCTTTGGAGCCTTGTACAAGCACTGTACAAGGGCGGTGTCAACCTACAATGGCAGCCACTCACACTACAAGGTGCTGGATTATTTCACATCTCCATGGGCGCTGTGCTAGGACTTGCCGCATACGGCAGAACACAAGAAAAACTACAAGGAGCCAACAATGGCGGAATCCAACTTCCATCAAATGTCGGAACAACATATACGCCTCCGCCACCAACAGGACAGTCCATGCCCGGTGCATTTGGTGTACCAACAGCAACAACAGTCACACAATCATGGGGCACACCGCCCGTGGCAAGCGGAAGCGGCTTTGGTGTCGATCCAGGCTTTGGAGCGCCAGCGCCTGAATTTAATACACCAGCAACAGTGACAGTAAGTACTGGGTGGGGCGGCAAAAAGGTTGTGCCACAACAAAACGGTCCGTTAATTTAAGGAAACAAATGAAAAAACTATTAGCAATACTAGCATTATGTGTGCTATCAAACCCTGTATTGGCTCAACCATCTAAAGATGGAATTACAACTTGTAACGGCGAATACGCACTATGTGCCGCAAGCACTTGTAAGCCCACTGGCAAGATGATTACTGGCAATAACGGTGTACCTTACCCCGAAGTAGAATGTCGATGTCCTATTCTCAATGGTACAGCCATTGCTGATACCAGTGCTGGTAACATGCAAGGCAGTTGCACAGCAACAGACAGCAATCACGTCTGGAGTTTGTTTGCACCTAAATTGTTTTACCCACAAGAAGCTAACAACTTTAGTCCATTACCCTGGAAACAAAAAGCCACAGTACAAAAGTGTGATGCCAGTTTGAATCTAGGCGCACAAAGTAGTAATTGCTTTAGTTGGAATTGTAAGAAAGGTGCAGATGGTGTAGCAGTGTGTTCTTGTCCCACTGGGCAAGTGCCGCCAGCAACATCTTTCTTGACCGAAGCAGGACAAGGTAACCCAGAAGCCTGTGCCCAATATCCTGTGAGCCTGCCAATCAAAGCACAAGACCGAGCTGAATCCAAAGGAAAATAAAATGAAAAACGTTATATTTGTAGCAGGCTTATGTTTGACATTGGCCCAGCCAGTGTTGGCCGAAGAAGCCAAGAAGGAAACTGTACGAGTCTGCATTGACGTACAAGGCAAAGATGGCAAACCTGTCTTAGACGCCAAAACTGGCAAACCAAAACAAGACTGCAAAGAAATGAAACGGCACCAAAAGCATGAAGGCACAGCTATTCCTGAAAAGAAATAACTTGACT
>Ga0114968_10000383_pt1 | contig 32926 bp, 52 predicted proteins | sample M_130807_EF_Meta_FD_87020 | JGI IMG/M metagenome (GOLD analysis project Ga0114968, IMG submission 87020) | Freshwater microbial communities from Lake Montjoie, Canada to study carbon cycling - M_130807_EF_MetaG | ecosystem: Environmental > Aquatic > Freshwater > Lake | place: Lake Montjoie... | reverse complement strand
TTTGTGGAAAACTCACCAATGCTCACTTCTCGGGGACTTGGAACCGTTCTCGGAGACTTGGCCTCAATGGGGTTTGATGCGAAATGGGGAGTGCTGGGAGCAGCAGACATTGGCGCACCCCACAAAAGAGACCGTATTTGGATTTTATGTACCCACCCCGACAAGCAGCGATGGAACTTCAGGTGCAGTAATTGGGAAAAACGATCAGTTTTATCCAACGAGAGATGGCAAGCCTCGGAAAATCAACCAAAAGGGAAACGATGGGGCGATAGGATTGGGCAGATTAGTTCTGATGTGGCCCACACCTGTGAAATCGGATTATGCGGCTCGCCGACCAAGCAAGGGCTGGCAGGGGAATTCAGACTTGCCGAGTGTGGTTTGGACAGAGACTGGTGGCAGAGAGAACCCGACAATGCCCCCCGCACAACTCAACCCAACGTGGGTAGAGTGGCTGATGGGGTGGCCGCTAGGGTGGACAGACTTAAAGCCATTGGAAATGGACAAGTCCCCTTGTGTGCCGCAACAGCATGGAGACTCTTAAAATGACATTCCAAGTAATGTTCACAGTGGAAGGCACACCCATCGGCAAAGGTCGCCCTAAGTTCGCCAGGCGTGGCAACTTTGTATCAACATATACACCCACAAAAACCCGTGATTACGAAACCCTGATAGCAGAAGCAGCCCGTCAAGCAATGGGATCTTCTGAGCCGCTAAAAACGCCTGTAGCGGCCTATATCTACATCACAGTACCAATTCCTGCATCCTACTCAAAGAAGCGCTCTACGGTCTGTTTAGAGGGCTTTGAGAAGCCATGCAAGAAGCCAGACATCGACAACATCATCAAAGCCTTCCTGGACAGCATGAATGGCATTGTCTATGACGATGACACCCAAGTGGTCAGCCTGCACAGCACAAAACGCTATGGGACTGTAGGCATGGTAGAGGTGTTGGTTAAAGAAGACATCTAAGGGTTTGTCCGTATATCAAGTGCAATCAACTTGATGCACACTTGGTTTTCCAATCAACAAAAGGAGTCTGAAATGGAACTGAACGGAAAAAAAGTGTTTGCAACTGTTGAAAATGTTTGCTCTTGGGACTACCCAGATTTTTGTGATGCTCACTTTGGTGAGTGTGTGTATGAGGATGGCACTGAACTGACAGATGAAGAGGTTGACCAGCTTCACGACAAGTACCCAGATGTGCTGTGGGAGATGGCTTATGACTCCTTACATTGAGGTCAGCATGAAAACCTACATCCCACTTTTTGTACTTGGTTTGGCTGTCAACGTGGTTGGCATCTTTGTGGTGTTTGCTCCTCCTGCCACCGACATATTCCCCCAACATCCTGAATGCTCAATTGCAGGGTTTAGCCCTGACTTGACGCAAAAACAAAGGGCATTTTGCCGCGAATGGAGAAATCATGGACAAAAATAATTGGCCTGAAAACTGGCCTTTCCCACCTTACCCATTGAGGAGTGAAGCATGATCTACACATTGATATTTTCTGCCATTACTGTTGCGCCGCACTTCAGTGTGCCGCACATCACCCCAGTTCCTGTACGAGTAGCTCCTGCAAAGGTAGCGCCTGCCCGAACGCCCGAACCCGTAAAGGTTGCTCCAATCATCGCCCCAGCACCACACATTGCATCAAAGTGCGATGAGAAGAAGGAGAAGTGCAAATGAACGATGAAAAACAAACTTACCTTGGTGACGGGGTATACGCATCGACTGACGGTTTCCAAATTTGGCTGGCCGCGAACCATCACGAAAACAAAGTGATCGCACTGGAGCCTGCCGTCTTTGAACGGCTAATGGATTACGCAAACTCACTGTGGGGTAACAAATGACCAAGCAAACTAAACTTGAGATTGCCGTGGCGGTGCTTTGCACTTTGTTTGCGTCAATGATTGCATGGAGGTTTTATGAGTGGATGGCGTAAAAGGACGATCATGGAGATGGCGCGGGAAACCAAACTGCCTTATGACTTTGTAACGAATGAGCCAATCAACATTGAAAAGCTCGAAGCTTTTGCCAATGTGGTGGCACAGCATGAGCGTGAGTTAGTAGAAGATTTACTGGAAGAATACGACATGAAAAATTCTGCATTTGCCAAAGATTTTCGAGCAAGGGGACAAGCATGAACAACGAAACCCAAAGAATCATGGAAGCACTGATGCGGATATACGGCAGTGACTTACAAGCTGCAACTATCACGGTGTTACTTAAAGATGGCGACACTGGGTTTCGCTTTATTACACAAACTTTGCCACAGAAAGAGAACACATGATGGTGATGGCCCTTACGAAACTCGCACCTTGTACACCACCCCACCCGCACAGCCAGCACCTGTGCAAAAAAAATCTCAGCAATTCACTTCAGAAATGAATTACTCAAATAATTTCAAACAGGGTGAGCGCAACTTTTGCCCCCGATGCGGTAAACGGGCAGGCGATTACATCCACACTTGTACACCACCACAATGAAAAGAAGCAGACACCAAATTATTCGGGACATTTTGTTGGCATCAGATGATGGCTTAACTGTAAAACAGATTGGCGATGCGCTTAATGATGACAATTACGGTTCAATATTAAAGACAGTGAAGTTGATTCATGGCGTATATATTGACCGTTGGACGGGGCCAAACCGAGGTCAGTACACGGCGGTCTACATGTGCGTGGAGACGCCTGAGAACGCTCCACACCCAACAGAGCGATACATACCACAAACCATTTGGAGGAATGATGGAGCTGGAAGATCCGTTTGACTATCAAAAGCCCAAATGGCTTGTCCTTGAAGAGCGTGAGAAAAGACGGGCAGCAAGGGCAAGAAGATTGGGTAGACCTATAGGGACATGGGGCGGCAACCGTAAGGGCGCTGGAGAGCGGTTTAAGAAGCCCTATGACAGCAAGGTATTCATCAAGCACACCCGTATCCAACACAGTCTATTGCTTGACCTGGGCAATGGTGACCTGAATGCAGGTGTGCAGAAATTAATAGACACTAAATTGGATGAACTATGAATGAAATCGACCCCAACAAAGCAATCAACTACATCACTGCCAACAGTTCAGCATTTGCCAAGGCCAAGGCAGATAGAACCTTTGTAGAAAACAACCTGAGAGTGGTGAAGTCTGAGTTGATGAATGAAGAAGAGGGTACGCTAGGCCACAAAGAAGCCTATGCTTATGCCCATGCCAACTACAAAGCCCAATTGGTGGCCCTCAGAGAGGCTACTGAAATAGAAGAGAATCTATTGTGGATGATGAAGGCAGCACTGGCTCGCATCGAGGTTTACAAGGTGCAGGAATACTCCAAACGTGCTGAACTGAGAAATCTTGGATGAACAACAAGTTAAACGCCCGTGAGAGATTGCATTTGGCGCTTATCAAAGAATTGCCTTGTTCAGTATGTGATGAGCTTGGACCCAGTGATGCCCACCATGTCAAGCAGCATAGACAATTCACTTGCATTGCCTTGTGTAAATCTTGCCACCAAGGACCATTACTTGGCTGGCATGGGCAAAAGCGTATGTGGGCTATCAAACACATGGATGAGATGGATGCTCTCAACATAACTATCCAACGTCTGCTAGATGGCCTACAATCACGTTAAAGGAGCCAATCATGGGTGAATTCATACTAACCTTGCTACACGCAGCTACAAATACTCACATATTGCATTGGCAGACCAAAAGCTTTGCTGATCACACTGCTTTGGGTGAGTTCTACACCGAGATCCCTGAACTGATTGATGCCCTGGTGGAGGCCACACAAGGTCTTATGGGTGAGATTATCCAATATCCAGCAGACTACTACCCGCCAGCAGAAAATGGCTTGCAAGAGCTAAAAGAGCTGCGTGAGTATTTTGTAGACAACCGCAATGTAATGCCACCAGACAGTGAAATCCAAAACCTGTTGGACAGCATAGGTGATAGAATAGATTCAACGCTTTATAAGCTCAGATTTCTCAGTTAGTCCGTGGTCCTCTCCTAGCCCTGCAAGGCTATTAACCTCTTTCGGGAGGTTTTTTTTCGTCAAAAGTTTAAAAAGGGTGGGCCAAATAAAAAAGGGGTGGGGTCAAAAAAACAGGGGCCTTAAATTTTTTGAGGGGGGGGATCCTTTCTACAGAAAGAAAAACACCATTTTTACCCCTCTAGAAAGGTATTACATAGGGTTTACCCTAGTTCTCATGTGTTTTACCCCAGTGGTTTTTTCGCAACATTGTGTTTCTATACAGTGGTTTTTACGCAACAAAGCATAGAACGGCCTACAGCGAACGAACGCCAAAACCAATAGCAACCCACAGTCAACCCGTAAAACCCGCTTAAATACCCGTTTTCAGCCCTTTATACGGTATTCCCTTGAATAACCGACACTGATACCCCATGCGATACCCGCACGCACCCGCACCCGTTCATGCACTTAAAAATGCATAAACGCACCCGCACGCACCCGATACAGTGGCACGCACGCACCCAGCACGCACGCTAAAAAGCACGCATGAAGCACCCGCACCCGCACAATGCACGGGTGAAAACAAAAAAAGCCCCGAAGGGCTTAATTAATGGAATTCATAAACCCAAATATGCTCAGTTTTAAAATCCTCATATTTGCAAAAAAAGGTATCGATATCGGGTATGTAGAAACCCGCATTTTGAGCATTAATCAATATTCGTTGCATGGTTATCCTCTATAAAATCAAAAAAGGTCTTCATGCTGCAACTTTCGCAACAAGTATAAAATTTACCCTGACCTTTAGGATTATCTGTTTCAATTGCATAAAATTCGTATAGGTCTTGATAACAATTAAAACAACTAATAACTTTATCAGCGTGATTAATTTTAGAAAAATTTTTCATTGTTTTACTTTTCATTAGTGACAGCCGCAAAGTGGGTTTGAGTATTTGAAATGAATTCAGCGATTGAATGCCTAGGGTGATATTCCACAACTTCCCAAGGGGTAACCGATTCATCATTATTATTTAGCAATAAATACAGCACATCGTCAAATGTGGCATTCAAGGGGTAATCAGATAACCACTCATTAAGAGCAAATTTTTCGGATGTTTTCATTGTATAACCTTATGATTGAATAAAATCCATTATGAATATTTCAAGAATATCAACTCGCTGCAACTCTTCAAAATCACCATTTCTATCATTCCATGTAATCGCATTCCTTAACTCTTCAGTTGGTGCATGGTATATATCCCATGCCTCTTCTGGCCTACCGTGAAACAACTTTACAAGTTGACCCTCTTTAAAATCATATGAGACATTAAGCATAGTGAACCCCTTTAATTTGAGTGAAACCCGTAGTGTCGTGTTTAGCCTTACCTTTAGCATATAAAGCCACTACAACTTGTTTTGGCTCAATATGCCTTACATCAGTGTTATCTCCATCAATTACATCCCAGCCCCTAAATGAATCAGGGATATCGGCTTGCTTTTGGAACACTACAGCAACTCTAGAGTTATTCCTATTTGATAAACCCTTAATACTGATAGGCTTAGGTGTGATAGCACTAAAAGAATAGGTTAAATCATAATTGTTTAACGTCTTACCCTCTAATGACCTTGATGGGTGTTTTGTATAGTCATAGAACATCACATCAGGGAATAATTGAAACAGATTCTTGTTTTCCCATATGATCAGATTCTCATAAGGGATGTCACTTGTGCCATTTGGTCTTACAAGGGGCTTAAAGCCTAATCTAAGGGCTTTTCTTTGGATAGACCATACATCGGCACACAATGACAGTAGAAAGGCTTGTTGATGGTCATAGAAAAATTGGGTTTTGGCTTTTCTTGCCTTTTGTACACTGTTAAATGCTCCTCTACCCGCTGTATTGAGACATCCATGGAAACAGCCCGCTAAAAGGGCTAAAGGGCATAAGGTTTCATCAGGCACAAGGTAAACGATACCAGTGAGATATCCTATCTTTTCCCCTTTAATGGTTTTGGTTGAAGATTCTCCAAGTATCGGGCGATACTCTAAGCCTAATGACTTGAGAATGAGTTTATATGGATTTTGCATTGTCTTGCCTTTTCGTGAATATATTAAGACCCTAGAAACCTAGGCCATAAACCCCTATTAATAAGGGTTTACAGTATAGATTTACATATAAATAATGAAATACGCTACCATTGGACTAGAGATAATGACAGCGAATATAGTCGCATGGAATAGATCAGTTATAAAGCTTTTCATATTAATATACCTCTTGTTTAGATTCTTCTAGTAACATACATCCGCGCATACATACTTCATCAATTGTTGACTCTTCAATATAATCAATAATATCAATACCCGACATTGTGCGAATAGTATTGACTGTCTCATTATAAATGCCTGTTGAATCATATTCATAAACCATTGTTACAGTAACAGGACTGTGACCACAGCCTAAAAAGGCTTGGAATTCAAAAAACGATTCACCATAGATAGCGTCTTTTTGGTCTTGCGTCAGCATGATTTAGCCCTCTTGTGTGGTGGTGGTATTGGCAATGCTCAAAGCCCTTTCAAATAGCCCTTTAAAGGCTTGTATAAGGGTTTCCCGATTGTGATCATCAGCGACAAGATATGCTTCACTAATTGCATTGGCAAATGAGCCCATGTATTGCATGGTTCGTGCTGCTTTGTAGAGATCTGATTCAGTCATGGTTTAAACCCCTTTAGCAAGCATATGCTTACATCCATCACAATCACATGACACAACCCAGCCGTCTTTAATGTCTTTGCGAATCTCTTTAATACTGTCATAACCGCGCACATGGGATAAATCCATAACGTCATGACTAAATTTAAAACCCGCTGGTAAATTGAGGATGAAGACATCAGGTTCATCGGTATCTACATCACGGGAAATATTAAGCTTGTATTTCATGTTCCATTCCATTCTATTAAGTTGAACAATGTAAAGTCAAAAATCTGTACCCTACACATATATAGCAGGGAAGAATCATGCCAACTCTCGTAAGTTGTTGATTTCATTGATAGCTCCAAAACCCTATTAGTAATTACCCTTAGAACGATAGATTACACTTGATCATCATTCAAGTGAACATAGCGTTATGCTATTGAATAAGCTTTTTAATAGGCATTCACTATCGTACCAGGGCTGCCCTCTGGTGTGTGAATGAAAAGAAAAAGAGAGATAAACCTAGGGCTAGTTTGTACTCTTCTACAGAGGGAAACAATAGGAGAGACAGAGACTAGATCTAGGTCTGCCAGCGTACGGCTAGAGACAGTTAAACGACAGAGAAAACACCAAAACCATCGGGCCCTTCCTCACACGCAAATCACAAGCCCCACAGAGGAGAGAATGCCTCTCAGGCTACCACCCCCTTAGCCAGGCGCAATACCCCCCTAGAACGCCTCATAACCCCCCTAGAACCAGGAGGGGGTAGGGCTGGAATCGGGGTGAGGTTAGGGGGCCCGCTCACCCATTCCCAATTTTTCTTTAAAAACATTTCCCCCTACTACTCATCCCGCACAAAGACTACAACTACAGCATTACAAACAATGCCTAAAACTCGTTAAAGTGCCAAAATACACGGGTTTATATAAAGAATTGCCAGGCAGAAATGTAGTACTTGCGCCCCTGTATAAATTTTTTTACCCAAAAGTTTTTTGGTTGCTACAATTGCAACTGCTAACACGCATGGGGATTGTGGTACGCCGATAACAGTACCTACTTGCAAGGCAGTCCCCAGCCGTGTTATTGAAAGGCATTGTATGGATTGGACATTGGCGCATCCGCTGCATGACGTAGATGATATTGTGGAGATGGCTGACAGTATCTTTGGGCAAGAGGCTGATGGCATCCTCACAAGGGACAGGAACGTCTTTAGAAAGCATGTAACAGTGGCTTCTACTGTTCAGCTGTTTGACAAGGGTAGAGAGTTCCTTGCGGTTTGCAGGAATTGGGATGAGATGAGGCTTTTGGGGTACTGTTGGTTTGACCGTGGGGGTTATACAACGTATGCCAATGAAGAGATATCCAACGCTAAGTTTCACCACCTTGATTTAAGTCTTCCGGTCAGAACTAGGGTAAGGTTACTTAATGAGATGATTGACCAGCATATACTGTGGGCCAGTAGCTGGGGTATTCCGGTTATCTGCTCAACCAGTATAAGAGCAGAACATAATGGGTTTATGAAGATTCACAAGAAACGTGGATTTACTGTTAATGGCTCTTATGCTTGGGGACGCACTGCAGAATTATTAAAGGATATGAAATGAAAATACCTAAACCCAATGACGCAATATATGGAGATATTCGTCCTCAAGATTCTAATGTCACCAGTGAAGAAGAGAAACAAAAGAAGCGTGATTATTATCAGAGAAAGAAAGCTGAACAAAAGGCAATGAAGTTAGCTACTGGTAAGCAAGAACCTAAGGAGCCAAAGGTTCCGGTATTCACCCCTGGTCGGCCTAAGTCAGTGGTTAACCGAGTAACTGAATATGGCGCTTTGTTTAACAAGCTCAGTGATGAACGTACCGCCAAAGGTCTACCCCCACTCAAGACGGCAATGGAAGTCTTGATTGATGCCATGCAGTCTGATGAGCTTGACATTAAAGACAAGGCTAAGATTGCTGATAAGCTTGCCCCCTTTGAATCCTCAAGAGCGCCTATAATTTCGATTGAACACGTTAACAACGTGAACAAAGAGGAAGAGGTGTCTGCTGACGATGCCTTGGATGATTTTCTACAATCTCTAAGAAAGGTATAAAATGCCACTAATGAAATCTGGATCAGCCAAAGCATTTAAGTCAAACATCAAGACTGAGATGAAAGCTGGCAAGCCACAAAAACAAGCTGTTGCGATTGCTTATGCTGAGAAGCGTGAGAAATCCGAAAAGGGCGAACGCAAGAATACTGCGGTCGAAAAGAAAGAAGCCAAAATGAAAGGTAAAAAATGACTACCAATTTTCAATATGCTCAAGCGCCTAATCGCAAGGGCAATCAATCCAAGCATACTCCTACAGGCACTGGCGGCGCTACTGGCGTTTGTGGTCCTAGCCACGGAATGTCTGGCCCCAAAGGTCAACAAGGCGCACCCAAAGCCACTGGCAACATTGCTAGTCGCAATCAAAAAGTTATGGTTAGCACACACGCTGATTACTGTGGGCACATCATGAATGATGGCTACATGAACAGTGACCGCAACAACTATCTAAAGTGAGGCTAATATGTCTGCATACGGTAAAGTAATTTCTGGCGGTAAAGCCATGACAAGCGGTCTAACTAAAGGCATTAATGACAAGTTGAAAAACTATGCTGAAAGCCACAAGTATTCCGCAATGCTGGCTACTGCTGTTGGCAAGACGTTCAATCAGAACCCTTTGTCTGACCCGCATTTGAACAACATTAATGCGGCTGCCAAGAAAAGCTTCACAACTCCTAAGTTGCCAAGCAAGGTTTGAAGTATGGCGCACGATAAAGCTATTGCACACAAGACTACGGGTAAGGGTAAGACCTATAACCCAACAGACAAAGGTGCTGGCATGACCGCCAAAGGCCGTGCCGAATACAACAAAAAGAACGGTAGTAACTTAAAAGCGCCAGCGCCTAACCCCAAAACCAAAAAGGATGCGGGGCGTAAGGCATCGTTCTGTGCCCGTATGGAGGGCGTAGTTAGAAACGCTAAAGGTCCTGCTGAACGGGCCAAGGCATCACTCAAGAATTGGAAATGTTAAATGGCTAAACCTGGACTTTATGCCAACATTCATGCAAAGCAAGAACGTGTGAAGCGTGAAAAAGCTGAAGGCAAACCTGTAGAAAAGATGCGTAAGCCTGGCTCAAAAGGTGCGCCTACTGCTAAGGCGTTTACACAATCGGCTAAGACAGCCAAAAAGAAATAAGGATTAATATGAAAATTGCAGACTTTAAACGTGATGCAGAAAACAAGATTATTGCCTTGGATGCTGAAGGCAATGAAACCCATCTGGACTTTGCTTATGTAGCAGAACACAAACCCCAGATTGGCGATTATTACCCAACAGTTGAAGAAACCTCAGAACTTCCAGAACCTGTTGAAGAAATTACAACATTCGCTGAAGAACCCACAACACTTGTTGAAGAATCCGCAGCACCTGCTGCATAACTTAGGAATAGCATGGCAACGTATGATATTGACGCACTGAAGGAAGATCTTCCAACAGCTAAAGACTTAGCGCAGTTCGTGTACGACAAGACACAAATTGCGTTAGACCTTATTGGCAAGCCCAAAGAAGACCAGTACCAAGTCGCTAAAAACGCTCTTGAAGGCCGCAAGATACCTTCCGAATATTTAACGGATGTTAATCCTTACATTGACAAACGAGAACTGATTCCTGAAGACGATCTTCCGCCTCTGCCTGAGCGTCCTGCTGATTTGCCAAATATTGACTCACAGATTCATTATTTTGGCGCAACCAATATGCCCCACCCAACTAACCCTCAGTCGGATGATAAGGTCGCTATTGATTTCCGCAAGTACGACAATGGCACGGTGACATTCCAAATTGTTGGGCCCGTGTTCCAAGTGGCTGTCGGTGAACGCCTTAACAAGTTTGGTCAACGTGTGCCTGAAAAGTACGCATGGAATGACCCCCGCACAGGCGAGACTTTGATGAAGCGTCCTGACGGCACATACACAGAACGTGGTCGCAAGCTGTTCCAGTATTGCTCTGGCGAAAAAGGTGGCGGCATCTGGGGCTTGATTGACCGTGACCTAACCAGCATTTCTTCTAAGAACATTGTTGATCCGTGGGCGTAATGGAAGATCAATCTTCCGTTTTCCGTCAAAAGCTATCGGCACAAGCAGAAGTTTGCGCCCGTAAGACTCTTGAGTGGTTACAAAAAGATCTTCAAGGAGATCGGACCTTACCCCCTCAAGACGTTTACTATTTAGCTTCTGCCGCTGATTTGCTTTTAGCTATGCGTGATCTGTATGGCAAAAAGTGAATCTAGTGACTACATCCAACCGATCTACAAAGATCGAGCGTTAAAACATCTTGTTAAGTTGGCTGGTGGCAAAAAGGCTACCAACCAAATGGACTCCGATCAACTCCGCAAGATGATGGCGGCAAGAGATACTATTGCCAAAGACATGCAGTACAACGCTTTGAAATGGTTCAGGCCATTCAAGTATCAGACTGACTTTTTTGAAACTGGCAACCACTTTACCCGCCGAGGGATGATTGCAGGTAACCGTACCGGAAAGACCATTGCGTCTACCTATGAGACTGCCTACCACCTGACAGGCATGTATCCAAAGAATTGGAAAGGCAAGAAGTGGGACAAACCCATTATTGCTATGGCGGCTGGTGAATCTTGGGAGCAAGTTGCAAAAACGCTACAGTCCAAATTGTTGGGTTGTGACGATATAAAACAAGCATACAAACTAGGAACGGGTGCTATTCCTTTGGAAAGCATTGATGAAAAGTCATATCGCACCGATGGTGCAAACGTCCTTTCTATTGAAATCTGGCATTCTTCTGGTGGCAAATCAAAACTCTACTTTTCCAACTACACACAGCAAGTGCGCCATTTGCAGGGTTTTGAACTTGACCTTGTTGTCTTGGACGAGCAACCCCCTGACGAGACATTCTCAGAACTTGTCATCCGTACTGCACAACGCAACGGGCAGGTACTGTGTTCTTTCACACCACTCAAAGGCATGTCAGGACTTGTTCGCAGATTCTGGGACAGAATAGAAGGCTATACGCATATCCGAGTAACTTGGGATGACGTACCTTTTGAAAATGAATGGGGTGAAAGCTTTTTTAGCCAAAAAGAACGTGACCAATTAAGCCGAGACTTTATGCCTTGGGAACGTGAGTGCCGTATAAATGGTATTCCTTTGGTTGGCAAAGGCGTAGTATTCCCGCTGCTAAAGTGGCCTACCTATAAGTCTACAGACATTGACCTAAGAAACAACTCCAAGATGGAAAGATTAATTTCTTTTGACTTGGGAATTAAGAACGACCCTACGGTTATCAGTTTCTTTTTTAGGGATCCTATAGAGGAAATTATTTACCTCCACCGCCAGGTAAAGGTTGCCCAAGGGGAAACTCCTGATGAATACGTCCATTATTTGATGGACAAGGAATCAAAAGGCGTTCCAATAGCACTTCCGCATGATGCCGCCCAAGCGGGAAGGTATACTCTGACTGAGCAATCCGTCAGGGAAGTATTTGAGGACAACTATGGCCTTAATTGCATCGCTGGCGCTATATTGAACCCTGTAAACGATATGGGCAAGGTAACTAACCACAAATCTTACGGAATCAATATAATGCGGATGGGGATGGAGCGGCAAACATTTATGATTAATGAGTCATGTGTTGATTTCCTTGATGAGGCAAGAAACTATGCTATTGATGATGCTGGCAAGTTCAGTGATCCTGATGATCACATTGATTCCGCTCGTATTGGCATACTTGCACTTATTCAAGGTCACGGCGAGTCATTAGTTAGTCGGGCAAATACATTTGAGTTTCGCAGGTTAACCGCTATTGAAGGCAAGGCGCAAAGGATTTAATATGTTGGATAAACAAAATATTATCGTTGAATACATTGAAGCACCCGCTGGCAACAAAGGAATCGTATTCCAAGTCGCCCATGAAGTGTATCTCAAAATGGTCGATTACCTTCGTTTGACTCAAGCAAAGAACACTTTCAACCGTTTATCTGACTATCACTACTTGAACATTGCGGTTAGCAACTCCACCGAGCCAATCCGAGGCATTGATTACATCCACCCCGTAGTGACACCTGGCGTAGATTACGCTACAGCTATCATTACTAAGTGCTTGATGCCAAACGGTAAAGTTAACTTTGAGTTTGAGCGTTTTAGTGAAATGGATGGCGAACAAGCTGCCCAAGCCACCGAAATGGTCAAGTACATGGTCAATTCCAAGAATGATTCATACGCAATCATCAGGGATTGGGCGCAGGACTCTTTGTTGCACAAAAACGGCATTGTTATGGTGTCGCCCGTGCGTGAGCCTATAACCCAGTACAAAGAAGTTGAAGGCACAAAAGACCAACTGCGTGTGTTTGAGACTATGGCTGCTGAAAAGGGTCTGACTGTCAAGCGTCAGAACATGCGCCGCATTGATGTTGACTTGCAAGGCGTAATGCAAGAGATGATGGCTCCTGAAGAAGACCAAACCCAGCAAGAGGGCATGGATTCTGCTATCAGGGCCAACACAGTCTACCGTGCCAAGTACAAGATGACCGGATTCTCCACTTCGGTCAAGATTAAACACGTTGCCCAACATTATTTTGTCTGCAACCCAACAATTCCTAACATTCAGGACCAAGACTTTGTGGGTTTCTATGACCCAATGACAATCCATGAGTGCAAGTCACAGTTCCCGTATGTAGATCTTGAGAAGCTGGCAGAACATGCCGCCTACGGCCCTGCTGGAGCCTACCAAGCTGGCGCACTAGAAAACGATCTGGCACTTCATGCTCGTGATTCCACTCCAGTGCCTGGTCAAGGTGTTGTGGCTTCCGCAGGTGCTGACCGCTACAGCCGAGTCATCATGCTGACCACCGCTTGGATCCGAAAAGATGTGGATGGTGATGGTGAAGAAGAAATTGTGGAATGCTGTTTCTCAGGTTCGTATGTGCTGTATGTCAAAGAAGTGGATTTTATTCCCTTGGCAGCAATGTGCCCTAAACCTATCACAGGAAACTTTTTTGGTTATTCTCTTGCCGAGCGCCTTGTGCCTATGCAAGAATATGCAACCTCAATTGCTCGTGCAGAGATGGCCTTTGCAATGCAATCGTCTACCCCAAGGATTGGCGTAAACCCAGAGTTTATGGATGCTGAAGAAATTCAGCGTGGCGTGTCAGCTATGTTTATTTTGGATCGTAAATTTGATCCTAATAAGCACGTTTTCCAATTCCAGCCTATGCAAGGCAACCTTGCGTATGTTGAGTCCTCTATGCAGCGTTTTGAGGCTGACAAGATGGCAATGATTGGCATGACTAGCCCAAGCGATGTGTTGAATCCTGAAGCAATGAAAGACGGCAACAGCGGTTACAAACTTCAGTTGGCTATGGGCCCTAACCAACTCATCCAAGATGAAATGGTCAAGAACTGCGCTATTGGTTTACGAGATGTCTTGTACATTGTTTGGAAAACCCTTATCCAATACGCTGATGACTACAACATCCAGCAATTAGCGGGTGTGTGCGGCAAAGGCAAACCATTTATGGATGCTATTTCAATGGATAACTATGAATTCATTGACCGCAAGTTGATTAACATTGATTTGGCTTTGGGTTTCTTGTCAGATGAAAACCGTTTGACCCGCCAACAATTGATTGGTCAAGCACAAGCCCAATTTGGTCAGTTAATCATGCAATTGGATCCTAGTGCGCCCGAATTGTTTGCCAAGACTCGTAGACCATTTGAAGATACCCTCCGTGTATTAGGTGTTAAAGATGTAGATGCTTACTTGCCAACATTGGAAGAAGCCGCTAAAGTTATGCAGGCAAAAGCCTCACAAGGCCCAAGCGCTTTGGATAAAGAAACTCAATCTAAGACTGATCTTAATAATGCTAAAGTACAAGAATCAAAAACTGTATCTGCATTGAACATTAAGAAAGCTGAAGATGTTGACACTGATAATATGTTTGAAGCATTAGCGGCAAAAAGAGGTAAACTTAGTGCGGTTGAAATTGATTAAGGATTGCAATGAAAAGCTTGGTATTGAATATTCGTGAGTATTTTAATCGGCGAACAAAAATTTCCGATACACATAAGGAAGCTGATGTAACTCGAAAAACTCTAGTAATTGAAAACGGGGAGTGTGCTTCCCGCCTCATTAAAAACGAGGATTTTGCATTGTTGTTTAACCTTTACAGGTTTGATCTATTGGGTCGGTTAGAGGAATGCCGCATTGATCCAGAACGTATTGAAAACGCATTTAATGTTGCTGGGGTCCGAGATTTTATTGGCTTCATTGAGAAGACAGAATTTCTGGGAAAAGTGGCAAAGAAGTCCATTAACTAACAGAAAAGAGTAAACTATGTCAGACGTAATCACGCAAGTGACCGCCCCTGAGCAAACTGGTATGGCGAATCCCGCCGATGCTATCGCTGCAATGATTGCCGCTAACAAGCGTAACAGTCAGCAACCCGATGGCAGTTCACCACCACCAGCAGGACAAGAAACGAAAGTTTCCCCTGAGGCGGCTCCTGTAGAAGAAGCCGAACCTGAAGATAGTAATGTTGATGAGCTGGAAACTGAAAGCTCTGAAGAAACTGATGAGGCCACCGATGGTGTAACCGATCCGGTTAACTTCTTGGAGTTTGCAGAGCAGAATCCCGACATGCTGTGGAGAATCCCCAATAAGGACGCTGAAGGCGGCTTTATAGAGATCCCAGTATCAAAGGCTGCTGCTATTTTGGGTCAAGGCAGTGCTATCCATGAAAATGCTCGTAAGCTTAAAGCCGAAAGAGCTGATTTTGAAGAGTTAACGTCAAAGCGAATTAATGAGCTTGATGGTTTGCAGATAGGGTTGGAGTTAACAATTGTTCCTCAGTTGCAAACAGCAGCAGATGAGCTAGTTACTCTTCAGCAATATAACCAGCAATGGCAGCAAATCTATCAGAATGCGAATGATCCAGCCGAAAGGTCACAGGCAGAAGCGGCTATCCGTCAAAATGCCTCGCTAATCGAGGAAAAGTCGCAGTACATTAAATCAAATCGGCCTAAAGTTGAAAGTTTCTTTCAGCAACGTGCTAACTATGTCCAACAACAGTTGGAACAAGCTAGGCAAGCGTTTACTGATAAGGAGTTATCAAACAAAGCCCACTTTACTGAACTTAGAGATAAACTAAGTAAAGATTGGAAAGGTGCAACGGGTTCTTTTGTGCCTGGTGTTCAGAATTTAGATCTGATATCCAGTGACGAATATCTGTTGGGGTTAGTTCGAGACGGTATGAAGTTTCGAGAAGGACCTAAAATGCGGAACGTGGGAAGTTCATTGGCAGCAGCCAGTAGACCTGTCACAAAAGCTAAGACCTCGCCAGAAAATGATGTTGAGAAACTTCAAAAACAAGCTAAATCAGGCGATAAGAATGCGGCACGGGATCTTTTAGCAACTATGCTTGCGGCAAATAAACAACGCAGGCGTTAAACAGGAGTTTTTGAAATGGCAACTATCACCTCTGCAAACCTTGGTAACGGCAATGGCTCGTATACCACCGACATCGTGGTCAAAGACCTCGATATGACTGTCTCTAACTATGTTAAAGACCGTACCCCTCTAACCAACATGGCAATGAGCAAAAAACGCAAAGTCAATTCGACTCTGTACATTTGGCCCGTTGACTACTACCGTACCCCAGCCTTGAACGCCAAGCTGGAAGGCGCTGCTGTTGCCGCATCTGATGCTAACAACAACACTCGCGCAAACTGCGGTAACTACACACAGATTTTCACCACTGTGATCGGTGCTACTGGCACTGCTCGTGCTGTTGAACAAGCTGGTGGTGACCCACAGGCATACCAAGAAGTCAAGCAATTGACTGAAATTATGTTTGACGTTGAATTGCAGATGGTTCGTGCCGATGGCGCTTCTATCAAATATTCTGGTCAATCTTCCAGCCAAGGTTCTTCGCCTAACAACGGTCGCCGTTTTGGTTCGTTGTACTCGTTTGCTGGTACACGTTCTGGTAACCCTACCAGTGGTACTGCAGTTTTAAACTTGGCAACTTCTGATGGTAACGACACAACCGCAACCACTAGCACCAACCAACCTTTCAATGGTTTGTTGAGCAATGCTGGTTTGGGTTATTTTTCGTTCTCCACTGGTCAGACTTTGCAACAGTTTAGTCCCTTTACCTACAAGCAATTGGTTACTACTGCTGAGCAGCGTTTCAATGCCAAGATTACCAACATGGTAGCCCCAACATCGATGCGTACTCACATCTCTGACCAGATGCCTACTAGCCGTTCGATCAACCGTTTTAACCCTGCTGATAAGGGCGATACGATTGGTACTTACGAGGGTGACTTCAACTACACCTACCAGATCGATGACTCTTGGGTTATGGATCAAACAGGTGCAGACAACACTTCCGTGTTGTTCTTGAACCCTGACGTTATCCAATGGGGCAGCTTGCGTGAACTTGGTCCTAACAATGAAGTGTTCAGCTCTGCTGACGCATCTTTGGACCAATACATCATGGAAGGCACATTGATTGTGCGTAATCCAGCGGGTGTGGCTGTTTTGGCAGGCACTTCTTCTTCTGGTGCTGCCGTAACTGCTGCTCGTACATCTGCACAAGTTCAACGTTACCTCAGCTAAACTTTAGGGGGCTAATCACCCCCTTTTTTCAATTTATTTTTAAGGAAAAATCATGGCTACATTAGCATGGAAAGAGTACAACTCCGCATTTGTGTCTGACGTTAACACTGGTGATATCACTGGCGTTCTTGGAACTCAAGGTCAGGTTCAATATTTCCCCCGCATTTTGAGCGAATCTGGTATTCCAGTTATTGTTGCTAACACTGGCACTATTGCCACAAATGGCACTGTAACCTTGGGTACTGCTTTGCCCACAACTTACGCCAATGCTTTTGTCTACTTCCCAGCTTCTGCTGTGTCGGGTGACTCAACTGGCGGCATCTACTATGTGGTGTTTTCTAGCACTACTGTGGGTGTGGTTTATGCTGGTAAATATGGCGTTGCTAACGGTGTTGGCGCTGTTGCATTTACACCTGTTGCTCCAACTGGAACTTTGACTGCTGTTACGGGTTCTAATAGTTCTTTCACTGGTTCTACCACTGAAACTACTTTAATTAACGTAACATTGCCAGCTGGTTCTATGGGCAACAATGGTCAAGTTGTTGTTACCTCTAACTGGTCTTGCAACAATTCGGCTGGTGCTAAGACAGGCACTGTGTACTTTGGCGGCACTGCTATTGGTACTGCATCTGCTTACACTACTTCTACTGGTGGCAGTTCTATGAACTCAATCCGTAATCGTGGTGCTTTGGGTGTGCAATCTACTCAATTGATTGGTGGAGCAGCGGCTAGTGCCCATGTTTACACAGCAATTGATAGTTCTGCTTCTGTTGCAATCACCATTACTGGCGATACTGCTACAGCAACTGATCACATCGTGTTGGAAGGTTTCACTATTGCTTTGAATCCTAAAGACTAATCTTTCTGAAAGGGCTTCTCACAAGGAGGCTCTTTTGGTAAGGTATTGTTATGGGATTAAATATGAATGATGATGAAGTTCGCATAAATGAAGAATACTATTCAGGCGGTATTCTTGAGGCTGGCATTGATAGTGTATTTCGTCATAACGACAAACTATTTAATGAGGTCAAGTCTGGTACTTGGTCGCAAACCTTTAAAACTTCCAACATTGATTACAAGGTTGGCGCTGTAGACGGTGTACGGTATGTCCAGTATGACCAAAAGAATGTTGAAGAAGTAAAACAATTTTGTAAAGAACGTAGGGAATTTCATAAAGTTCATGGAACAGACAATCCATTTTTTGCAGGCACTGCCCACATGATGCAATTGCCTAAATGTTTTGCCCATGAAATCAGTTCCAAGTGGTTTAACAACCGTCCTTGGGAGTTAATTAAGCAAGAGCGTAAGGATAAGATTCTTTTTTATGCTATCGTAAACGAACATTACAGTGATTTTGTTTGTCACCCTAGCGGAAAGATCCCAATTCCTTATAATCCTTCTATACCGACAAGATAAGGTTTAAAAATGTCAGCTCTGTTTATTCAATCGGGAAATGCTTTAGTAAGCCGAGTAGCCAATTGGGTTGGAGCTGTTCCTAGTCCTTTGACTGTCAATGCTTCTAGTGTAAGTAATGATACAAACCCAATTTTAACTACTTCAGCCAGCCCTGTTGGTCAAGTGTTGCCAGGTGATTTTATTGGCCCAAGCACTATGTTGCCATACACCGTTGTGCTTTTTGTAAACGCAACAAGCATCACGGTATCTGACCCTGATGGAGTATGGACAAATTCAATTTTGCCAGCTACTATTTTAAAATTGCCTTCTCAATCTTCATTGGAAATTTTAAGTTGCATTCAAAATGCTGAAATGACAATGCGGGTCATTGAACTGCCTGGCTTGCGTAGTGACCCATACAACCCCACAAACCCATCTATTTTGGTAACAGATAGCCAAGGCATGGCAGATATTCCATTTGACATGAATTGGCCTATTTTGTTTTTTCAAGATACCCAAACATCTAATCAACCTGCTGGCGCAACCAATGTTGGTCCTTGGATTGTGTATGACCGTGTAGGTGATCGTGAGATTATTCGCAGGCGCATGATTGATCAGTTATACATCAGACCTTTTGGTGTGCCAAGGGTTATTCGAGCTTCTTTTTCTGAAGTAGGTGGTCGTTATGTATTTAGCCCAAACCCAGGTGCAAACGTAACAATTAAAGCTTATTACCAACGATCTTATAATTTATTGTTTTCTCCTACAAACAATGCTGCTATCCCAATTTTACAAACCAATGAAGTTTTGTCTTCATTTCCTGAAGGTTATTTATATAACACTTTGTCTGCATATTATGACAAAAACAAAAACGTTGAAGAAGCACAAAAATGGAAAGCTAGGGGCGATGATGCTTATGGTTTAATTGAAGATCAAAACTTCAAAGATAAATGGCGTGGCGGTGACCAACATTTAACATCAGAATTTCAACCTAGAAACTATCGTTATAGTTTTAAATAAGGAAAATATATGACAATCGGTAATTTGTTTGGTTCTGGTGGGGAATCCAATAGTTTGTATGGTACTTCATTGGTTGTGCCTGCTTCAGCGGCAAATATTGCATATGTTCCTGCTGGCGTTGGTGCAATAACTACAACAGTACAAACCAAATTGCGTGAAAGTCTAACTGTTAAAGATTATGGTGCTGTTGGAGATGGGACAACAGATGATACAGCGGCTATTCAAGCAGCCATTACAGCAGCAGGTGCAGGTGGTAGAGTTTATTTTCCCACGGGAACATATTTATTGACTAGCACTATCAATTGCTTGACAAACCAGCAATTGATTGGCAACGGCGTTAACAATACCATTATTAGACGCTATGCTAATTATGGTAATACTTTTAACTTTGACAATGCAGGCTCTGCAAATATTAAAGGAATGTGGTTTTATCACGGAACGTTGCCGGACACAGGTTTTACATCGTTGTCAAATCTTGCGACTACAGGCTCGCACATTCGTTTTGGCAACGCACAAGGCGCTTTGATTGAAGACTGTTGGTTGTGGCGTATGACTTTTCAAATCAACATTGAACAAGGATCGTTAATTAAAATTAACAGGTGCAACATTCAAGGATGTTGGAATCCTTTTTACCCCGCAGCCCAAGAAGGTATTGCTGGTATTTTTGTTGGGTCTGTTGCATACGTTCAATTGGTTGACATTACCAATTGCTATTTTGGTGGCTCAAACGCTGGTGCTCGGTCAGTTAATTTTACAATCAGCGACAACGGCACACAAACAGTTAATTTCGCAGGCACTAATGCTGGTAATGAATACGGCATTCTTGTGTACGGATGTGAAGGTTTGTTAATTGACAATTGTTATTTAGGTGGAAACACTGTAAGTTGCATTTTATTAACTCCTACAAGAGTTTTATCTGAAGTAAGAATTACAAATAATTTCTTTGATGGGGCAGGATATTCTTCTCCAACAATCAACATTATTCCGCAAGCTGATGGGCAATATCCCATAATGGTCAACATTGCAAATAACCATTTTAATGGCGAGTTGTATGCGTACCAATCTATTGGGTCTGTAAACCCATACGGTTCCCAACCAACCCTTGTAAATTTCCAAATTACTGGAAATACAATGCAAGCCAATATTGGAGCGGGGATATTTTTAAGAAATATTCAAGGCGGCATTATTGCAAACAACGTGGTTGCGGGTTACAACGCTCGTAATCTAACACCTGGTGGAGATGTTAACTATTGCACAGGCATTTATGTATCCAACAGTGTCAGCGTAAAAATTGACTCCAACATTGTTGGCGGCGGCGTAAACAATGATTATCCTAGCGCATACACATATCAAGGTGTAATTTTGGCTGGCTCTGTGTTAAACGTGACAGAAAAAAACACGGTACACAACGGCACAGGCACAACTGGAACTATTCGTGGGCGGGTAGACAAATACACTGTAGTAAGCTCATCAGGCGCAAACTATCAATTGCTTGGCACTGAAGAAACACTTGTTGTTATTAATACCACAGCGGCTACCATTCAAGTAACGCCGCCAACACTTCGACCAGTTGGGTACGCTGTTACGATAAAAGATGGCGCTGGAACTGCTGCGGCAAGACCTATCCAATTTATTGGCACTGTTGATGGTACGGTTAGCCCTTCATACAATACAAATTACTTTTCTAAAGTATTTTTATGGAATGGCACTCAATGGAACGTTATTGGATAAATTTAATAAATTAAAAACAAAAAATGTCAAACGCTAAAATTTCACAACTTACTGCCGCAACAACTCCGGTTGTTGGAACTGAAACTCTTCCGATTGTGCAAAGTAGCGTCACAAAACAAATTACCATCAATGCTTTAACTGGAATAACCAGACCTTTTTCCGCAAACGGCGTGGTTTACGCATCGTCTACAAGTGTATTAACAACTGGCAATACGTTGTTGATTACATCTGCTGGGCAAGTTGGCGTTAATGCAACCATTCCCGCTAATGAAGGCGCAAATGCAAAGTTGGCAGTTCTTGGCGCTGCGGCTCAAAACGCAAGCACATTAGCAACCTCAAATACTCAAGCTGCATTTACTGTTCGTGGCGATGCTAACTCTGGTTATTTAATGAATCACGGAAACCTTGTTACGTCAGGTTTGCCGTATTTACAGGGTTCTGTGTTTAATGGCGGATCTTCCGCTGCTGATATAACAATTAACCCTTTTGGTGGCAACGTAGGTATTGGGACAAGCTCGCCACAAGCAAAACTTGCAGTTTCAAATGCGGGTGCAGCAGGGTTGGAATTTTTTACAAATGCACCTGGTGGGGGTACTGGGACATATATTCAAAATTACAATCGTTCTGGCGCAGCATATGTAGACACATACTATTACGCAGCTTCGCATACATGGAGGACTAACGCTTCTGCTACTTCCATGACGCTTGCCTCAACTGGCATCGTCACCATGAGCGCGTATGGCGCTGGCGCAGCGACATTTTCAGCAGCTGGTGTTATATCGTCCGTGTCTGATGAAACATGGAAAATTAAAGATGGTATTCCAGTTGATACGGATGCTATGCTTAAAAAGTTGCAGCCTGGCTATTGGTATTACAACGATGAAAAAAAAGAAATCTTTGGCAAAGATCGGCAGTTAGGCTTTTATGCCCAGAATGTCAATGCCGCAATCGGTCCTGAAGCTGCGCCAGCCCCTGAAGAAGGAAAACCTTGGGGCTATTATGATCGTTCTGTTTTAGCCGTGGTTGTCATATCGTTGCAAAAAGCACTTGACACTATTGAATCGCTTGAAAACCGCCTTTTGGCATTAGAAGGAAAATCATGAGTACTATTAATTGGTTGATTGAATGGATGAATGTATCCAATACGGAAATTAATGGAAATATAGAAACAGTAGTTGATTGTGGATGGCGATGCAATACAACTGATGGCACATATAACGGCTTAAGTTTCGGAACTTTATCTTTTCCTCAACCAGAAATAAATGGTTCATTTACTCCTTATGCAGATTTGACTCAAGATCAAGTATTGAGTTGGTGTTGGAACAACGGCGTTGACAAAGATGCAACAGAAAAAAATGTTATTTCTCAAGTTGAATCACAAGCTAATCCAACTTTTGTAAGTTTGCCATTGCCTTGGAATAATTAATCATGGCTGACTACACCAAACTGCGAACGCCATTTTCTAACATGTCGTTTACTCCTGATGTCCCAAGCAATGCTTTGGGGCCAAATGAGTACAATTCTGGCAAAAATGTTGAAGCAGATGTTCGTGGTGTTAAAAAAATTAATGGCGAACAAGCAATTTTGTCATTAATTCCATACTTTCCTATTTTTATGGAAGGTGGATTTCGATCTAATGGACAATTTGTTTATATTGTAGCTACTAGGGATTCAAGCAATTTAGGTCGTTGGTACATGTTGACCAACAATTCTATTGTCAACATTACCCCAGGTTATGCCGCAAATAATAATGTTACTTTGTCTGGCTACACGGACAACATTAATATCACTACATCATGGGTAGGTGAAGTTTTCTTCATCAATGATGGCCTTGGCTCTCCAATGTACTTCCTGCCTGATCGTACCGAGATTAATGTTTATGACACTGCTCCTGACAATTATATTTGGAACTATGACATTGGAGTAACCAAAACAACTGCTGCGTTTATGAGAAATTTTTGTTCTCCAAACGTAGGCAATATTTTGGTTGCTGGAAACTTAACTAAAACTCTTAGTGGAGTTACCACAAGATATGAAACGACCATTCGTTGGTCACAAGCTTTTGCAACAACGGGTGTACCAGCATCTTGGGTCCCTACATTATCTAACATAGCTAACGAACAAGAAGTTCCTGTTCGTGGGCAATTAGTTGATGGGTTCTTTTTAGGTGGTAACTTTTACATCTGTTCATATTGGGATACAGTAATTCTTTCTCCTATTGCTTATCAATCCACAACAACGCCAGTTTTTGGTGTGCGATTGTTTAACCAAGGTCGAGGATTGTTAAACAACAATTGCTGGACAAATACTGATGCCAATGTGTATGGCATTGATGCTCGTGACATTTGGGTGTTTGATGGGTCCAATTTCAATTCCTTGGGCAACCAGAAGGTCAAGAATTACTTTTTCAGTAATTTAAGTGCCACATATTCTGACCGTGTGTTTATGGTCAACAATACGCAGAAATATCAAATTGAAATTTATTTTCCTGATTTGACCTCTACAGGGTGGTGCAACAAGATGTTGGCATACCGCTATGACTTACAAGTTTGGAACGCTCCTAAAGACATCCAGAACGCTTGTATGGGTACTGAAGGCCCTGTGTTTGTTGGAAGTGATTTTAAATATGCTTCACGTTGCGTAACATATGCCCCAACAGGATCAGCCAATCTTAAATTAATTCAAACAGACATTGGTAATTCTTTTATCAATAACCAACCTATTCCTTGTTTATTTGAACGAAATAATGTTGTTTTGCAAACAGCAAATGGCCCCATTCCTTATTCAAGCAAAGTGTATATACATAGGGCGTTGCCTGAAATTGCTGGAACTGGTGAAGTACAGATCACTGTTGGTGGCGCTAATTCAACAGCACAGGACGCAACCTATGGTCAGACAGGCAGAATGAGCATTGTTACTAATAATCCTTGGGTAACAACTCAACAAAATGCCGTGCGTACAGTATCGTTAAAAATTCAATCTAATGATGCAACTAATACATGGAATACTACGGCAATGAATTGGCAAGCAACTATTGTTGAGGATGCTTTCTAATGACATTTTCAGTAACTACAAATCCAACCAATGCAGAATTGGGTGAAGCAGTCAATTATCTGCTTGCCAACTTTTCTCAAACAATGGCTATCAACCCTAATACGGGTTATATAAGCACTGCTAATTTTGGTGTTGTAAGTTATTTATATAAATATTTGCAAGTTAAATATGCAGACAGTTATAACGGACAAGTTAACTTTAGTAACGTACCAACCAATCGACTTTATTACGGAATCAGAAACAATGATTTATTTACTGAATCAACAACCCCATCAGATTATCAATGGTTGCCAGTAAATGGAGGTTTTGGAACAACTAAGTTTTTTTGGTACAACACTACTGGCGGTCGGCAACTTGAAATATATATTGGTCCTTTGCGTCCAAGCCCAACTTTTGTTAAAGACAATGGATCTTCAATTGATTTAGATTTTGTAACTAATGCTGACAATATAACTGATCCTGTAATTTCTGATCAATCTTCTGAAATCCAAGCTTTACAACAAACAATTGGAGCTATTCCTTATTTTGATCAATCTTCTCAAATTCAAGCTTTAGAGCAAGCAATTGGATCTATTGCGTATCTTGATCAAACTCCTCAAATTCAAGCGCTGGAGCAGGCAATTGGGTCTATCCCCCAGCCTCAGTTGGGAACAATGGCGGCTCAAAATGCAGAAAACTTTGTTCCGTATATTGGAGCCATAAGTCCAGTTGACCTTAATGCCAAAAGTTTAACAAACGTAAGCCACCTTGGAATAAATACAACAACTGTTCCGACAACTTTGTTAAGAGCATTTGGAGATAACACTTTAACGTCAAGAATTTCTATTCGTGGATATTCTAGCGATGCAAATAGTTCCTCAATGCGAGTTACTAAATTTCGCAATACCTATGCTGCTCCTCAAGCGCCATTTAGTGGAGACAGTTTGGGCAAGTTTGAACTTGCAGGATACGGTACAACTTCTTCTGATGGATACGCTCAAGCTTCTTTTGAAGGCGTTGCAACTGAAAACTGGGGGGCTGTTGCTAGGGGTACAAAAACTTTAATTAATGTTACTCCAAATGGCACAATTACCCAAGCTACAGCAGTTACGATAGATCAAGATAAAAGCGTTACGTTTGCAACTACTGCTAGTGCTACTACGTTTATTGGAGACTTAACGGGTACTGCTTCAGGAAATTTAGTTTCCGCATCGGTGGTATCTGCCAACGGATTTGCAGGAACTGTTGCTGCTGGTCAAGCCGCAAACATTACGTTGACCACCACAATTACTGGTTTACTCAAAGGCAACGGTACAGCTATTTCAGCTGCAGTGGCTAACACTGACTATATTCCTTTGTCTACAGTGCTAACTAAGACTGCTGACTATACAATAACGGGTACAGACACTTGGATTATCAATAACAAAACAGGGTCTACTTTGACTTTGACTTTTCCTGCTGCTTCAGCATGGACGGGCAGATCAATTACTGTAAAGAATATGCAAACTCAATTGGTTAATTCTGCTTCATCAAATATTGTGCCAATTGATAGCACAACGGCAGGAACAGCCATTCTTTTGGGTGTAATTGGTAATTGGGCGACAATGGTGTCTGATGGCACTAATTGGGTAATCATGCAAACCGCATCAAATAATAATTTGTTGCTTGAATAAGGAGTCATAATGACTACAACAGTAAAAGTTTTTATCCCTGCAAAAATTGCAGAAAATGCTCAAACCACTCAATATACGGTTGGCGCAAGCACTAATGCAATTATTGATAAATTTACAGGGACAAATTACAGCTCAACTGCTGCATCTCTATCAATTAATTTGGTTACTTCTGCTGGCTCGTCAGGAAATGGCAACTTAATTACTAAAACAAAAACATTGCAACCTGGAGAGGTTTATACATTTCCAGAAATTGTTGGTCAAGCTTTGGCGGCAGGTGATTTTATTTCCACTTTAGCCAGTGCTGCCACAAGCATCACCATCAGATCTTCTGGTCGTGAGTTTACTTAAAGGTTAATTATGGGAAGCTTTTCACCAACAGTTGCCAGTAATCCTACTAATCAGCAGGTTGGTAAAGGCAGCACTACAAACTCTGTTACATCTGGTCAGCCTCAAATGGGATATCCAATGCAAAATCCTCAGGCAAATCAAATGTATCAACCTCAACGCAATTTCCCAAACACCATCCAACAAGTGGATAATACGGGTAATGTAAATGCCAATCAACCAATGCAATTTGGTGGTAAAAGCGGTGGATCCGCAAAAGGAGCAAGATAATGGGATTTGGAAAATCATCTGGTAGTTCTGCTCCTGTTGTAACACAAGAGCAAAAAGATCTTCTTGCCGCACAAACAGGTTTTTTAACTAATACAGCGTTTCCTGCCTATGCTCAAACTTTAGGTGGCGCTCAAAATGTATTGAATCAAGTAATGCCATCTGCTACAAATGCAGCGGCAAATGCTTCTAATGTTGCCCAGCAAACAGGCAACCTTCAACAAGCGACAGGGGCAGGCGCACTTACTGCTGGCACAGTTGGTCAAAATAATCTTGCCAACGCCCAAGCAAATTCAGGCGCTCAATTAGCCAGCACAGGTGGTACTGGTTTAGGATCTACAACGGCATCTCAAGCCTTATTGGGTCAACAGTTATCTGGTGGCGGTGCTACTGGTTTAAGCAATATGGCTGGCTATCAGCAAGGTCTTGGTCAAGGATTGACAGGGCAAGGTCTTAGTGGTTCAAGCAACATTGCTGGGCAGCAAGCTGGGTTGGCTACTGCACTGCAAGGCCAAGGCGCTGGCGGCGTAGGTAGCACTGCGGCTTATCAGCAAGGATTGGGACAAAATCTTACTGGGGCTGGAGCAAGCCAACTGGCCCAATTGTTTTCGCCTCAATATGCACAACAGCAAGTTAACGCTGCTTTGCAACCTGCTATGGAGCAAACTCGTGAAGCAATGGCGGGTCAAAATGCTAGTTATGGCGCTGCTGGTGGATTAGGGTCTTCCCGTGCCGCCTTGGCTCAAGCCAACTTGCAATCGCTTAGCAACCAACGTTTAGGCACTGTTGCCGCTCAAACGCAACAAGGTATTGAGTCTAATCGTGCTGCGGCTAGTCAAGCATTGCTTGGCGCTGGTCAAAATGCTACTGGACAAGCAGGCAATTTATATCAAGGTCTTTTAGGCGCTGGTCAAGCTGGCGCTAATACTGCTGCTGGCATTTATGGAAATATCATGAATGCTGGCATGGGTGCTTCTAACCAAGCTCAAAATGCTTATGGGCAATTACTTGGTGCTGGACAAACAGCAGCTGGACAAGCTCAAAGCGGCTATAACAATTTGCTTAATTCTGGTCAAAATGCAAAAGGCCAAGCTGGCGGCTTGTATGGTAATTTGGCTGGTCAAGGCTCAGGAAACTTAGGCGCTGCCAATCAAGCTGCTGCTGCTCAAATTAATTATGCTGGTACACCACAAGATGTGTATAACAAATATGCATCTGTGATTTACGGCACACCCCAAGGATCTACGACTCCAAACTTTTCTGGAACGCAAGGTCAAAATACTTCTGGCAAAGGTATGGGCTTTAAGCTTTCATAAGGAATATTTATGTTTAATGCGGCTTTATGGGCAAATCCTGAACAATATTCAGACATGTCTACTTACAGTGGGCTTGATGATAAAAAAGGCATGATGAGCATTGAGGACGCTTATAAAAAAGCAGCATTAGGTGTTGAGCCTCCAAACACAGGATCTACTGCGGCTGTGCCACCTCCAAACTTATTTGGGAAGATTTCAAATACTGCGTCACAATTAGGCCAAGGTAATTTTTCTGGAGCTGCAAATTCTTTGGGAATTAAAAATCCTACAATTCCCACAATTCCTACATTTGGCACACAACCCGCTCCTGTTGACCACAACATGAGTACAGATTTTGAGGGATGATCATGGCAGAAATAATGAATGCGGTTAAGCCGCCAGAAAATGCTGTTGCTGATTTAATTATTATTGGCAAGGGGATTGCTCCTAACGCAACTCCAGATGATCGAATCCAAACTGCCAATGTAATTAATCAAAAAGCCGTCTCAGACAAAGAAGGGCACTTTAATACGCAAACCCAATGGTTGCCATTGATTGGCGCAATAGCCACTGGAAAAGTTAATGAAGCTATTAAATATTTTAATGGTGGTCCTACTCGTGAAGAATTGGCAACTCATCCTGTCTTGGGTGAATTTGCTCGTCAATACAACCAACGTGGCCCAACTGGGGTTATTTTTGATAAGCAAGGTCGGGAACTTACTGCTGCTGAAATAAAAAAGCTGGATGATGCAGGTGGCTTGATTAGCAACACTGATCGAAATGCACTTGAATCAGGTGTGTTTAAAGGCTCAAGCGAAACACAAAAAAACTACATAACTGGTTTGGCAAAACCTATTGCTGAACAGTATGCTAAGTCCATTGAAACAGCACAAAAAGGCACTGTGTTACGCAATGCTTTAGAAGAGCGTAGGCGGCTTGTTTCCGACAAAACAATGGCCCCTGTTCTTGAATATGTTAGTAAGTTACAACCTGAACAGCGCCAAAAACTCTTAGGCTTTGTTTCTTCTCAAAGCACAAAAGCTTCTGGCACAAATGCAGAAACTACTGCTGGGCAAAATGCTGGTGCTTTAGTTGGTCAAAACATTCAAAACACTGTTGGTGTTAAAGCAGGAATTGGCAATCCTGAAGGCGGTGTTGTTGGTGCAATCATTCCTGGTGGTGTTGGTGTTAATGCTGGGCGTTCTACTGGTGGTATGAACCAAGTTACTACGGGCGGCACAACAGGTGCTGTTCAAGGCAATACAGCAAGCAATGCTGAAACCATTCAACGCAACATGTTGAGTGAATTAAGCCGTGTAACACAAGGCGTAATCAGCACACCTCAACAATTTACAGATCTTCAAAAACTGTTGCAATTAAATAATGTTCTTAGCCAAGCCCAAGCCAGCATTGATGCAGATCCAGCTAATCAAGCGCCAGGTGTTAAGCAGTTGCTGCCTGTTGACCCTTTGTTGAACAGCCGTTTAGACACTGTTGTTAACGACATTAATTTCCAACGCAACAACTCATTAAACGTGGCATGGAATTCTTATCTTGCCAAAGAAATGCATTCAAATATTCGTAACATCGAGCCTAGTGCAATTAATGAATTGCGTGATAAATTCCAAAAAACCATGACTTTTAAGGCAATCAACAACACATATGACCATGAGACTGATCGCGCCTCAGGCAAAAAAGTTGAGCCACAAGAAGGTGTTGTTTACATAAACAGAAACAATAAATTGCAGCGTTACGTTAACGGTGAAATGGAGCCTGTAAATGCTAGATGATATCGATTACAGTTCTTTAACTGCATCTGAAACTCCTTCTGAAAAAAAGAAGGAGCAAGGGATTGTTTCTAGGCGCATGAAATCTGAAAAGACTTCTAATGTTGCTCAAGCAAAGCCCATTGATGTCAACGCCATTGTTGAAAAATCACAACAATTAAGCAATGATCTTGGTGCGCCTAAGGCTGCTGAAGGACTAAGCAACTATGGCACTGAGATTTTAGGTGGTTTGGGTGCATTGGGTGCATTGGCTGCTGCACATCACCACTACACTTCTAGCCAAAAGAAATATGGTGAAACCACTGCTGGCGCTCCACCTGAAGGCATGACGCTGAAACAAGACATGCGTAATATTGGGCAGCTTGCTCCTGTTGCGCCACCTCCTGTTATTCCTTCTTTAGCGCCTGAGACTAAATACTCGCCTGAAATACAGGCATTAATTGAGCGCAGTGAAATAAACAAAGCGGTTAAAGCGGCTGATGCTGCTGCAAGGGCCAATCCTTTGCCAGTAGGTGCAACGCCTGGCTTCCCAAGCGCCGCTAATCCAATGGACCAGCTGACTATCCAGCCACCTGCCCCGCAATTGATGCAGCCTAAACCGCCTGTTGGGGCTGTACCGCCTGCACCACCACCTGCGCCTCCTGCCGCGCCTAGCGTAGGCCAAGCAGTTGCTACTGGCGGCAATGTAACTCAAGCAGTTAACCAAACTGTTGCAGATTTAATTGACCAGCCTCCAGAAGAGCTTCGAACAGGCACTAATAAACCTGCCTATGCTGGTCAAGGCCCTGCCGCTGAAATCAGAACAAAAGGCAAAAAAGCTGGTGAGCCAATGTTGAGAAACAGTTACGCCAAAATAGAAGATGTGCCTGCGGGATATGCTTTTGTCCCAGGCGCTCAAAATATTGACACATCAAGAACCAATATTGGTCAAACTGAATATACAAAAGCTTATACAAACCGTCCATTTCCCTTGACCAACGACCTTGCCATGCAAGAATCAAGCGAAATTAATAGGTTACTTGGTAGGCCAACACGAGAAGAAGCAAAAGCCGCTGGTCTTACTCTTCCACCGCAAACTCCTGGAATTACAAAACACGTTCTTGAAACCAAAGGAACGCCTTTTATGGGCACAAAAGCCGCAAAAGTTGGTGGCATCTTGGGCGCTCTAATTGCTATCCCAGATCTTGCCAAAGCGGAAACTGCTGGTCAACGTGGTATGGCTGGGGCCAACATGCTCGAGGCTGTATTGCCGCCAGGATTTACAATGATGGGGGCTGGTGAGGGTTCTACTTTGCCTGCCAACATTCAGCAACAACAAAATGCCGCTATGTTGTTAGGAAGCCCTTACGCACAATCCGACATTGCCAAGAAACGTAGAGCAGACGAACAGTATGCTCGTCAAGTTGGCGGTGGTCGCGGGATTGCTCCTCCTTCTGCTTATAAAAGGTAAATCATGGAATATCAATCTCTTATAAACACTGGCGCTGGCATTGTTTTTACAGTGGCAGGGTGGTTTTGCCGTGAAATGTGGACTGCTGTCAAAGATTTGAAATCAGACCTTGCTAAACTGCGTGAGGAACTTCCTAAGACCTACGTTACCCGTGATGACAGCCGTGAAGACATTCGTGAAATCAAAGAAATGCTTAATAAAATCTTTGACAAATTAGATTCAAAAGTGGATAAATGATTGACCCGATCACCATTAGTGCTGCATTTGCATTGGCGAAAAGCACTATTGCGGGGATGTACAAATTTAAAGGTTGATATGAAATATGCAATGCTTGTGTGTCTCGCCTTGTCGGGCTGTGGCGTAGGTTCAGACCCTGCCCCTCAAGACAAAACAATGTCTGTACGTTTGTCTTTTGACGCTGTCCCACCCAGCCCCTTTGTGCTTGGCCCAAGTGGTACACAAGCAACGCCTACCACGCCTGTAGTCACATTTGTGACTGGCCCTGTTGCTGGCCCAATTGCTGTTGTCAATCCACCTATTCTTGCGGTCAATCCGACAACGCCCCCTATTAATTGGTGTACAGACGGGTTTGTGATTGGCCCATGCGTACCATTAAATACTTGCAAAACTGATACGGCTGGCTTTGTTGTTGGCCCATGCGGAGGTTAATATGGATTGGTTAAAGACTATTGCCCCAACGATTGCAACAGCTCTTGGTGGGCCTTTGGCGGGGCTTGCTGTGGACGCTATCTCCAAGGCTATTGGCATTGACCCTAAAGACGTTCAAGCAACAATTGATAGCGGCAAGCTAAATGCTGACCAGATCATGCTAATTAAGCAGGCTGAGATACAGATGGCTGCACGGGCACAAGAGATGGGTCTTGATTTTGCCAAACTGTCGAATGAAGACCGAAAATCTGCTCGTGATATGCAAGTGGCTACTAAAAGTTATTTGCCCCCTGCCCTTGCTATTGGGGTTACTATTGGTTTCTTTGGCATTCTAGGTGGCCTTATGTACGGTCAGATACAACACGCTCCCCAGATTGACATCATGCTTGGCAGTTTAGGTACTGCTTGGACAGGCATCATCGCTTTCTATTTTGGCTCATCTGCTGGCTCACAAGCTAAAGATAATTTGCTTCACCAATCTACTCCCACATCATGAATCAAAACTTTGATAAAGCATTAGCTGCGGTCCTCGTTCACGAGGGAGGTTACGTTTTTAACCCAAAAGATCCCGGGGGAGAAACAAATTTGGGCTGTACAAAAGCAGTTTGGGAAGAGCATTGTGGTCACATGGTAGACACCAAAACAATGAAAGCCTTGACACCTGCTGATGTTGGCCCACTTTACAAAACAAAGTATTGGGACAAAGTCAAAGGTGATGACTTGCCTAGCGGGGTTGATTACGTTGTCTTTGATGCGGCTATAAACAGTGGCCCAGGTCGTGCCGCAAAGTGGCTACAAGCCTGTGTAAACGTGTACGCAGATGGCGTTATTGGCAATATGACAATACAAGCTGTACGAAATAAAGACCCTAAAGAACTTATCAACGATTACTGTGCATACCGTTTAGCCTATCTCAAAATGCTTCAAACATGGCAAACA
>Ga0114968_10000381_pt1 | contig 33013 bp, 29 predicted proteins | sample M_130807_EF_Meta_FD_87020 | JGI IMG/M metagenome (GOLD analysis project Ga0114968, IMG submission 87020) | Freshwater microbial communities from Lake Montjoie, Canada to study carbon cycling - M_130807_EF_MetaG | ecosystem: Environmental > Aquatic > Freshwater > Lake | place: Lake Montjoie... | reverse complement strand
TCAATTTCAGAGTCATAATTTAACGCCTCAAATCTCTCATGTTTTTCCCCTCGCCCCTCTCCTTCCCCTGCCTCTTCCTTCCTTTCCCCCATACCCCCTATCCTACCTTTCCCCTCTACCTCCTCCTTTTCCCTAGTAGCTTCGACCATTTCGGGAACTGACTTGTACCTCCTCCCGCTTGATTGCAAGTCGGTTTGCTCCATTTTGACATATCGAGCGTACTCGGCATCTAGCTCGTCCTGCGTCTTGGATGGGGTTTCTTGGCACTTGTCATCCTCTCCTTGATAGGAGACAGCAGTCAGTGCCTTTTCTTCCCAAGGAATCAAGATTTCAGTAACCGTGCCAGAAGCATATGTGACCTTAATCTGGATATTCATTTCGATACTCCTTCCACAGCAGCAGCGTTACGGGGACGGTGACGAGGGGCTTTATCTCTAGAAAGACGCTTCATGTTGAGCCTTATAAAAGCAATTTTTGGCGTATAACCACACTTGAGCAATGCGTCATACAAGTCATGTACGTCAGCGGTAACGGTGACACGTTGGCTTATAACATCGTCAAAGTGATGCCATCTCTCATGCTGCGATTTAAGACCAAAAAAGTCCCACCAAATGATGTTGATGACTTGATTGCGAATACTTTCGTCAATCTGATTTGTTAACCTTACCGACTCCTCTGGGGTAACAGATTTAAGGCGAAGTATGTCTTCCCTATCTTGTTTTTCGTTTGGGTTTTTGTTCACGTTTTTTGTTTATTTTATATTAAGTGCGCGTTGTCGAGACGCGCCCCTCGGCTGTGTTTCATGCAGCCCAACATCGGCCAGTTACAGGATCTCCCTGCACACCATGCAGCAAATCATTTCAGACAATCCATGCCTTCACGGAGCAGTTTGAAAAACAACTCTGGTGACATAGTAACCCGCCAAGGTTTGCGATCACGTTTGTGCGCCACGACCCAATCTTTCTTGTCACCAGCATCCCGTGATGCCTGAGCGATTGCAGTCTCTATGTTTAACGATTGCACGCACTTAACTTCAAAGTGAATGCCAGACAACTCTTCACAGATGACATCAGGACTATCTGTGCCACCTGCAAATTGCTGCCCCCTTCTAGCAGTGAACCCAGCTTCGCGGAGTTCATCACGCCAGAGACGTTCACCTCTTGCTCCTTTTTGGCGTTGGTTCATCGCTCGTAATGCACAATAGTCCAGAGACACAAAAGTGTCACAGATAGGACTAAAATCCATTCAGTGTTACCAGCCATGTTCCGTTTCGAATTCGTCCGATTCAACAGACTTGCCCTTCTTCTTTGGCTTTTCTTCCAGACGAATCTCGTCCTGTACTTCAACAGACTCGGGACGGGACTGCTCTAGCGGGAATGACTTGGCTAACCCCTGCTTATCAGCAGAGATAAACAAGGACGCCACAACCGCTTGGAAGTGATCGGTAGACAAACCACCCTCAATTTGACTTGTGATCCATTTGCCTGCTTTGACGCACTCTACATATAGTTGCGCGGATTGAAAGATTATGCGCTTGGCGTCCTTCACGGTTCCTTTAGAAGCAGCAATCTGCGCGTTTACTTTGACGGCATCTTTGTACTGCTCCACAGCATCACCAGCCTGGTCAATGATCGCGGCCTTATCGGACACATCCAGCTCGTTCTTGCCAGAGTGACTATTAGCCTTGACCTTTAAGCCCTGCAAGCCTTTGGAGCCTGCTTGTGACTTGATCGTGATGGTCTGGCCCACAACGGCCTGCATATCGTCATTTGTCCAAAAAGAGGCTCTGGTCTCGCCAGTAGCATCCTTGAGGATACAAGCTTGTACCCTCCATGGGCCGTACTTGCCTTCGCCAGTCTTGGGTGGGAATGCAGCTTTAACCTGCACTGTCATCTCGCCAATCACAGAACCGTCTGCTAGGTTCTCAATGTCCTGAATTTTAGCAACTTTCATTTGTATTGTGTTTTTGTGTTAGAACAGAGCGCAGCAACATGCTGCCCTGTGCTAATCCAAGCAAAGGGAGTTTTGGATTTTCTGTCAAGAGTAGCCGTATTATTTTTTACGGCGAGCAGCAGCTTCTTTCTTAGCCGCTTCTTTTTGAACAGAATACGCAATAGCAACAGCCTGCTTTTGTGGCTTGCCTGCACCTAGTTCGGCCTTGAGGTTGTAGGTAAAAGCCTTGTCGGAGGAAGAGTGTTTGAGTGGCATACAAGTTCTTTAATTAGTTTGTTTTCTTCCTCCCTGATAGGAGGTTTGTCCTGCGGTATATTCATCTCCAACTTCTTCGGCAACTGCAATTCCTGCACCATTAAATCCTTTTTCTGCCTCAAGGTTATCCCATTTATTTTTATCAACCACAATCACAGGAACTTCCTTGAAGCCTAACTCTTTAAAAGCCATCATTCTATGATGTCCATCTTCAACTTGCATTTTTCCAGTATTGGTAACTGAAACAATTGGTTTTGGTTGTTCGCTCCAATCAATTTCAGCAAAATCATTTCCATATGCTTGTTTTATAGCATCAATTTTACCTCTTTCTTGATGTTTTTCCTTAAATGGAACAGCGGAAATATCAATTATTTCAATTGTGCTTGGCTGAAAGCGCATTTGCTTTTCTGTATTCTTAAGCGTCAATTTATTTAGCGCAAGTTTAGCCTCTTCGGCACTTTTGTAAACACCGTGAAGCGAGCCATCTGGGCGGTATAGCTTTTGAGATCTGCCATCCTTGCTGACCATACGCCATCCGGTACGTTTGTCCGTAGCCACAGATCCGTTTCCTAACGACTCTACAAGCACATCAGCAGGCTGAAAGTTAGCCTCCATGCTATTGTACGCCTTGTATTTGTATGGGACTTTAAATTGCTCACCTTGTGGTGCTGGTTTAATGGCTTCCATACGGTCTAAGCGACCATCAGAGATGGTGCTTGTACCACCAGGTCTACGCACCTCTTCACGGCCAGGAATAGCCTTACGCATTTCCGCTTCAGCTTGCCGCGCTGAACCAATGTCCCAAGGAGGATTGTTTTCAAATTGAATGCCTTTAGCAGGAGCAATGTCACGCACAAGGTAAAGCATGTCTCGGAACTGTGCGCCGCGCTTTTCATCGCCTTTAAAGTACATGTCTCCAAACAACTTTGCAGTTGGCACTTTGGAAGCACCTTTATTTAAGTTGGCAACATATGCACCCAAAGCTTGCTGCATCTTGGCATGGCTTAAGCCAAGACTTCTTGCGGTATAACCCAAATCCTTAGTGCGCTTAATGTAAGCAGGATTATTAAGATACGCATTTAAGTTGTCGCGCATTTGATCGAGGTCAAGCCAACGCACACGCAAACCAGAGTCAGGCAACTTCTCGATTCCCCAAGGCACCACAAGTCGGTCTGTGACGTGATACCAGTCAACGACTTGCCCCTTCTCATTTAGGATCTCATGGTAACCACTCCAGCGCATCGGCGTGCCATCGTTCAAGCTTTTAGCAAGCAGATCAAGCGATTCGCCCTTGCCAGCAAATGGCTGCACACCATCTGGAGTAGTATACGCTTTAAGTTCTTGAAGCATCTCGGCAGATAGATGCGAAACATGCACAATAGATTGACCAATCTGCTTTTCTTTTTCCTTAAACCGATTAGGAGTTAGCTTGTCAGTAACGTCTTGAGTTGAAAGAATTCGTTCTCCAAAGATTTTTCTAAATTCAATATCTGATGCATTATGAATCTTTTGACGTTCTTTTAAGTTCTTGCCGTATTCATCAGCAAAGCCAAGTGCCTGCACAGCTTCTAACTTACGAGCGTCAGGAATAGCCCTTAAAAGCGTTGGTGTCTGGGTAACCTTGGAAGCATCTTCTACTGATTTAATTGGAGTCTGTGATACAATCTCAGCCTCTATTGTAGGCGGAGTAAATTTAATCAGAGTATCATTTGGAACCAATGGAGACTGCACTGGCGTAGGAGCAGCAGTTGGCTTTTCCTTTGGCTTGGTTGTTGGCAATGACTCCTTAACAGCAGTAGGCAGATCACGAGTTGCCACCTCTACAACAGCAGCAGGAGCTTTTGTTGGCGTAACCTTGGCAGGCTTTGTTGGTTTAGGTTTGGCTCCAGGCTTATAGTACGGATTAGGAGCCTCAATCATTCCAGCACCACCAGCATCAATGAATATTGTAGGGTTGTTGCTGCCACCTTCACGCCGAGTGCGCTCCATTTCATCCAACACTTTTTGCACAAGTCGAGTGCGCGTTGGTGCATCAACCACATCAACAGATCGAGTAACAGCAGTGTCAGCAATCTCTAACAACTTGCCAGTGGTCATTGGTGGCCCAGATGGTATTGTAGTACCTGCCATCCGTTCTTCAGCAGCAGTGTATCGATCCGATGGCACAGGAGCGCGAATGCCCTGTACAACACGCCTACCTTCTACATCAATAACCGTTTCAGGTGGTGCGCCAATTACTCCAGTTGCAGATGTGGGTTTTGGAATTTGTGCAACTGGCTTAAATCCTTCTGGCGGACGATTTGTGGAGTTACGATGCTCATCCAGAAACTTAGACGCTAAAGCATCCCATTCAGGAATAACGATTCGTTTGCCATCCCGATAAAAGTGACCAGTGATTGGATCAACGACTCCACCATGCGCTCTGGCTTGTTCTGTTCCAAGTTCACGAAACAAGTTATCTGTGACATTTCTAAATGCAGACTCCCACACGTTAGGAACCTTGTCTTTTAAGAAAACGTCAGGATGTTTGTTTTGTGCCCAGTTTTCAAAGTAGTACGCGCCAAACTCTTCAGTCGCACGCGCCAGCATTGCCGCTCTGTCAGCAGGTGCAATATTGCGATCATCAAGTGCCCTAAGAGTTGTATCTATAAATGTTTGACCTTCAGGAGCCTTGCGTCCGTATGTTTTTACAAACGAACGAAACTGTGCGCCTTGCTCGCTAGCCGCAAAAGCATCTGGATCAAATTTGGTAATATCACCAAACAACTGCTCGCGCATCTGCTTGGCAAATTCATCACCCACTAAAGCATGAAATACTTCGTGAGAAGCAGTGGATGCCTTCATGCGATCTACGTTAAGTAGAATCGTAGGATTACCATCAGCACCAGTAAAAATGGTTACGCCATTGTACTTAGTGCCGTGATGATCTGGCATGGAAAAACCATCATCATGGAAGACAACTTTTGCCCCAGACTCTTCAGCAATTTTAGTAAGCGATAAAATGCGAGACAATTCTTTACCAGAAAATCGCTCAACAGCTTTAGCCCTAGCTGCCTTGTCATTAATTTCGACTGGAATGAAAGAATCCGATACACCAACAACATCTCCATTTCGATCAAACACTTCAGTCTGCTTTAGAAAATCAACTGTAGTCGTATTGGGACGTTCGTTGTAGTCACGTGCAAAGTCCTTCAGAACACGTTGCTTGTATGCCTCTCCGGTGATTTGTGATTTTGCCCCAGCCACCGTACCAGCAACGGCACCAAATCCAGCACCTCCACCGGCAGCTTCAGCAGCACCCTCCAGTGTACCTTCCATTCCATAACCAATTGCTCCACCAATAATAGATCCAGCAATTGCACCTTGAGCGGCCCCTTTAAGTGTTTCGCCAATTGGAATTCCATACTTTGATATTGCTTCAGCTACTTTCCTACGTCCGTAGGTTGAGCCTTGAGATGCGACGCTTTCCAAAGCAGAAACCTGCCCACCTCCACGCTGAGCTGCAATATCAGCAGCTTCTTTAGCAATTCCAGAAAAGAATTCAGCAGACTTGGCAAAGCCTTCTCCGAGCCTGGCAGTTGCAGAAATAGCCAGTGGAGCCAATCCGCCAGCAGATCCAAGAGCAGCATTTAACAGCACATACGTTCCTGCTGTACGCTCAAGATTACCCATCCAGTTTCCAGCTTTTTTAGCTGTGTTTATAACATCTTGTGTATGCTGAGTAGCTTCCTCAAGCAGTTGCTGTGCTTTAGCTGGATTAGTATCAATAAGTTTTCCCGCCTCTTCTCTTGCTCCTGCAAGTACTGCATCAGTATAAGCCTGCGCTCCACGTTGCCAATCTGCAAGGTAGCTAGTAGCTCTAGAAGCAGTTTCTGTAGCGCCAAACACAGCCTTAGCCATGCCTGCCGTTTTAGCTTCTGCTGCCATCTGCTTGCTAGTTTGCTCAAGCAATTCAGCTCCTGTCATGCCAGCCCTAGCTGCACCACCAACAAGTTTGGATGCTGCCATTCCCACAGCAAATCCATCAAGAACATAACTGGCACCTTTTGCAACCTTAGGATCTACGCCACCAAAATCTTTAAACTCACGAATCATTGGCATTTCGCCAGATTCAGCCATCTTCATGGCAGATTGCATATCCCTAGCATTAAGAAACTGTTCGTAGCGTTCTTGAGGAGTTCCTGCGCCTGTGATAAACGACTTTAGTTTAAATAGAGGACTCTGTGTGTTTTCGGAGTAAGCCAGCATTGCAGGATATGCCATGCCTTGAGCGGAACCTTCAATGAGTGAATTAACGATTTTTTGAAATTCACCATTAGCAGCAAGCTTACTTCCCGCCACTATGGCACCACCAATGTCATCGACCAGCATGTGCTTCAGCCCTTTGCCAAAAGCCGATACAGCATCAAATCCTTTCTCGACAATGCCGCGTTGATCATCTTTTCCTAATTCAGCTTGATATGCCTCAAGCTTTAAGAAGTCTTGATACGATGGCCGATAGTCAATTGCGTTGTAGCTTTGAGTATCTTTGAAAACATCCTCTCCGTTGCGCGGATACAAGCTATCAATGTCAGCTTTAATCTGCTCGTCAGTAGCATCATCTGGATACTCCAGCGTTGCATCACGATTAGGAATATAGATTTGCTGTGGCATATTAAGGCGTGTCGATAAACTTGCCACCAGGCCCAATAATCCTAGATCTGGTTTTTCTTGCTTCTGGTGCCGTTGCTGATTGCACTTGTGGATTTTCTCTTGTTATGCGAGAGATTGGAGATATTGGAGTGCCATATCTTTGATCAACTTTTCCAGCATATGGCTTTTGCAAATCTGGCCCTAAAAAGTTTTGAGCAGTCTCAGGACTAGATTGAAGTGCAATCTTGTTAAATGACAAATTGCTTTGGCTTTGTAAAGTGTGCATTACATCAACAAGCGTCTTTTTATAAACAGCTAATTGATCTGGAGTATTTTCAAACATGCTCTTTCCTTGCCTTAGAAAATTACTAAAATTAACCCATTGTCCTGTTGTGCCCCCCATTAATCGATCTCCTTCTCTTTCAGCAATAGCATCTGAAGTTCCCATGATACCATTGACTGTTTTAAGCCATGGGCCAGATAGTTCTCGAATTATATTTGCTGCATGATTTTCTGGTGAAACTCCTTTTGGAATAGGAGCATCAATTGCTTTTAATTGAGATGAAATGGCATCTGCAATAGAAGATCTTTTTGTATTATCGTTTAACAATTCTTTTCCAAGAGCCTCAACGTGTGGACTTACTTTTGAAAACTCTTCAGTTCTAAGATTTTTTGCAGCTAATGCAGCTTCCATTTCTGATGTTAAAGATTTGCGAAAATCTTCTCTTTCATTGTGTGGCAACAATCTAGCAATCTCATTTATTTTTGAAATAGATTGAGCTTTTAAATTTAATCCTTCCTGTTTTTTTTGATTATAAACATCTTCAGGAAATTGAAACTGAGTTTGTGATTTAACAGGTTGCGATAATTGTGATACTATTTGAACTTTAGCAGGAACATAACCCTGTGCCTGAGCGGCCCGTTCCTCGGGAATTAATGCCGCAAGAGTTTCTTGACTTAACTGCTCTGGTGCCTGCCCAGACTGTTGCCATCCTTCTGGTATTGCATGTGCCCGAACATCAACTGGACGTGTTGAAGAAAATTCAAGAGCAGGCTGTGGTGGCGTTGGCGCAGAAATGTTTCCATAAACATCAAGTTGATATTGTGGCGCAACATTCTCACGATTTCTCCAATCAAAATTAGCAGCATCGCGCCAATCTGATTTTAACTTTTCAAATAATCCTGGGCTGTAATTTACCGATGGGTTTGAAGCATCCACTCTTTCTTGAGATGCCAATATATCGGCATTCTTTTGACGCTGCAACTCGCGCCTTAATTGATCTTCACTGGGATTTCCATAAAGGTTTCTTTTTGCATCTTGAAGATATGTTTCCATATCAATATATCCATTGGCAATTTTATCAAAAATAGAACTTTTGGCATTTTTAGCCTCAGATTCAAGTTGTGCGTAATAATCGTCAAGTGCGCTCATATTTATTTATTCCACAAATTTCTGAGATCTGCCATTCCAGATTTAAATGCTTCTAATGTTGCTGGAGCATTTTCTCTTAGCCTTTTAAGTTCTGCTGCTTTTTCGTAATCAAGCAAAGCTTGAGCAGGAGCAGTTATGTTCAATGGATTTCCTTCAATCTGCATTTTAGCACGTTCACCAGCTTGCTGCTCTCCGTATATTGTTCTCCAATTTGAAGCAGTAATTTGATCTGATGTTTGATTTTGTTGCAACGTCATTGGAATAAACGTGGAAAACAAATTGTGCTTTGCTTTTGTTCCAAGATTGTCGGCTTGCATTAAAAACTGTTGAGCGGTATCAGCATTTAAACCAAGAGCTTTTTGAGCAACAGGATTCTTGATTAAGTTCTCGTAAGCCTTGTTGGTCTGCTGCATCTCCTTATGCTTGGCATAAGCATCTGCAACGCTAGCAATACCCGCTCCAATACCTTTAGCTATGCCTTCGTAGCCAGCAAGCGTACTGTTGGCAATACTTGCTCCAACTTGAGGCCAACCTTGGCCCATCTGAGCCATAGCTATTGGTGCCTGCCCTCCAAACATTTGTTCTGGTTTCATAATTAAAATCTAAATGCGCTTAATGCACCACCAAGAATTGAGCCAAACATGCTGCGACTTCCTGCATTCTGTGCTGCTTGTGCCTGCTGTTGTGCCCCAGCATAGCCCATTTGAGCGTTGTACGCACCATAGATCGATCCCATGCCTGTCTGAGACTCTGGGTTGAAATACTGTGGCCCAGCCTGCTGTTGAGCCATTAGTGAGGTCTGCGCTGTATTGCCAGCAAAATTTTGGGCATACATGGGCTGCTGGTAGAACGAGGTTAGTGCAGCACCAGATTGTCCGCCAAGGTGTGATGCAATTCCGCTCATCTGCTGCAAGCCTTGTGCTTGACGTTGCTGCTGAAATTGATAGCGGTTTAAGATGTTAGAAAGATTAGCCTGTTGACCAAGCGCAGTGCCACGGCCCGCAAAGCGCGATAGGCTTGCTTGGTCAACCGATCTTTGCTGTTCGGGCGTAAGCTTGAAATCGTTCTGCATCTGCTTTGCAAGATTTCCCTCGGCGTAATCCTGCAATGCTTTGTTAATTCCATAAGTGCCCTGAGCCTGCTGAAAGGCTTGTATGTAACCAGGCGCACGCTGTTGTAATCCTTGAAGCTGATTTGCTTGCGTTTGTCTGGTGTACGCATTTTCAAGATCAGACATTCCAGGCTGCAACTGCTGATACGTTGCAAGTTGCGACTTAGCCTGTTGCGCTTGTATTTGGTTCTGGAGATCTTGATATTTGGGCTGATACTCGGCCTCCTTCTGATACATCTGAGGAGCAAGATCGATCTGTGCTTGTAGCACATTACGCATCGACTCTCCGTACTGTGGAGCGGCGGGAGCAGCAGGAGCAGATTGCTGCGGTGGGTTAAAAATACTAGATAGCCAGCTCATAATTTAGTTTCCGATAAAGTTAGCCATCACGATGATGGTCTGCCCAGTTGTCTCAAGCGGTTGTCCAAATGTTACCTGAAGTCTTGTAGAATCAACAGCATCACTCCATGGATATGCGGTAGGTTTTCCAAATGAAACTGGAACAGCAACAGTGTCTTTTTGAACTGAAGATATGCCGTTCATGTTGTAGTAAATATTGGAAAAAGGTTGCAAGAAACTTACCGCAAAGATAGCACCACCAGATCCAGCAGTTACTAAATTAACTGCACTTACATTATTTTGATTTCTAATTATAATAGAATTTCCATTGTAATTATACTCAAAATAAACAAATGCACGAACAGGCTGAATATCAATGACACTCTGTACGGTTACCTTCTTTAGTGAATTGTTTTTAGATACCAAAAGAAGATCAGTTCCACTTGCCAGTCCAGATGCCTGATCCGTAATTGCCCCAGACAAAAGAATAGCACCATCGACATGGGCGTTTAAATTGTCGCCCGTGACGACCATTCCAGTAGAAAAGGTAACTCCTTTTTGTATCTGCGACATATTATTCCTCGGAAATCATGTTTCTGTTAGCAACGATGGCATAGATCACAGCAGTTTTCAATGCTGGTCTTCCTGTGATGAATTGCACTTCAGAATCCATGCACGCGCCTCTAAGGCCAATTCTTGGGCGTAATGTTGAATCTGCGGCGCTTGATCCAGTAAACTCGTATTCCATAATAAAGTCAGCAATGTCAGGATCATGTGTTCTTATTAGGATTTTGATAAAGTCACCAGCTATGTTGTTGAACTGATATTCAGCACGGGAAAACCGCTTTTCATTGACGTTGTCAAAGGTGTACTGCCTAGACCGTATCCTCGCGTCAATCGGGATTGTCTGAAGTGTGTCTGGAGTCAGCGTTGCTGGTAATACAAAATCAAGCACAGGATTGCCAAACAATGGCGAAAATTCGTCACCACCTTCCGATTCTTCCGTTAAAAAGATGCCACCATACGAGGATGTCCCCGTGAACCTAGTCAGTATAAACAGCCGTCTTTTTTGCTGATACTGACACACGGCATAGTTGTCAATGTACAGACCATCTGGATAGGTGTCTATCGTTTCCCATGCTTGATTTAGCGTGTTGTACACGATAATCGCGTTTGGCCGTGCGCTTCCATTGATCGGAAGTGCCATAAAGAATCTGTTGTCGTAGTAACTCGACACAGTTTTGCCAGCAGCATTGAAGTTTACAGAATCAAAAAAGTCATCAATTGGCTCACTAAGCGGAAGCGTGTTGCCAATGAGTTTAAGGTCAAGAGCTGGAGTAAGCATGTTTACTCCCTTGCCAGACATGAAGAATATGAACTGTCCAGCACTTGCAATGCTTTTCCTAGACAAGCAACCCACTTGAGTGGTTACTACCGTCACTTGGCTTTGGTCTGGAGCAGTAGGATCAAATCGTGGATCAAGGTATGCAACGTAGATAGACTTCTGCATGAAAACCACAAACTGGTTTTCGATCCAAGGCAGCACGCCAACAATAGTGTCATTACCGCCTTGGTTGATAATAAAGTTATTTAACGTAAAATCAAATACGTCAGATAATATATCGCTAACTACAATTTCTGTTCTTGATACCTTGCAAACAAGTCGATTCTGGAAATAGAAACCAAAGTCAGCAGGAGGTACAGATCCAGTACCAGCATCGTCTACACCTTCAGTAGTTTGACTGTTTCCGAGTATGGAAGACTGCTTTGCTAGCGTAACTAAATTTGTCTCAGAGTCCCAAATCAACGGTGGCTTTACCTTAACGCAACAAGAACTTACAGTTTGAGCAGGTATAGTTGCGCTGGTTGTATTCTTGAAGCTAAACGTGAATCCGCTAGAACTTGCTGATCCAATAATATAGCTATTATTGACAACTTTTGCGCCAGTTGTGTTGATGTTAAAAATGGTTACCTCATCACCATTGGCATACCCAGTTAAGACATTTCCATTAACTGTTGTTGCTGTGACTGTCTTAGTTTCACCAACTTGAACCTCTGGAATGTCTAAACTTAATCCAGCAGTTTCCGAGGTGATTCCAGTGCCAATCCGAGGATTTGTTTCCTCCCCTCTCCAGACGTAAAGACGACCAAGTGCTTGAGTCACCTCTGCAACATCATCAACCTCAATAATACGACCAGCAGGAAAGAAGTATTCTGCCGTTGCTGCCGTGGAAGTGTTGTAGAAATAAAGGAAGTCTTTAAAAATTAAGACAATATTATCATCTCCATTTTTATCCACAAACACACCAGATCCAACCATGATCTCAGACAACAAGGTGTCATCCGTGAGCCGCTTTGTGCCCTTACGAGGCTGCGCTGTGCCTCGTTGCAACCTTACATTTCTAGAAGCTTGTGCATACCCTGGCTGTAGATTTGACGGGTCGAGACGACTGTTAAATCCAATGAAGTTGTTATCAACTTCTTGCAGCACATTCGTTGCAGCTTCAGGCTTGGGCATACTAAGATTTCATCGAACGCGGCCCTTGACGAACAAAAGTAGTGGTCATTACTGGCTCTTGTTGTTGTTCGCTGTCTTCAGCGGAATTATCAACAATCATACGGTCAATCAATTTGATGGCAGATTGAAGAGTGTCACGCAGATCAAGCAGGCTTTGAGTTTCCATGCTTTCGTGTTCGGAATCCATGCTATCTTCTTCTCCGTAGCCACAATCGGAGCAACAGCCATTTGAGCCAATTGGATTGCCACAATCTGGGCAGTAATTCTTAGAAGAAACAGCTCCAAGTGAACCAAGCGCAAGCATCAATTTTTTCATAAAACAAGATCTTTCGAGAATATATACATAAACTAAAACAAATCAACAAAACTATCTAGCCCTGCGGCATGCGATAATAAGTTGTCACTATAATTTTCCCATCAGTTCTGGCAAATTTGAATTTGCGAGATTCAGCATTTTTGTCTTTGAGAATCTTGCGAATTGTTTGGTGATCACGTTCAGTTTGTTCGCAAATTTCACTCATTGAATGCCACCCTTCTCCTTCTGGAGGAAATGGAACATTAACTTCATTAACCAATTGCTGCAACCAGCTTATACTGGAAGGCGAAATGTCCCGTTCTTTGTTTCTTTTGCCAGCCATATTATTGTCTCGTTATCGCAAAATTCTCCCCAGGCAAATCCTCGTGACCAACTCGTGCTTGCCCTGCGCTGGGCGGCGTATCCGGCCTGCTTAGGATCACCCAGCCAGCCCACGCAATACCCCGTCGGGTGCGCTCTATTACGTCCCTCAGCCTGCGTAACTCGATGCAGGTGAGCCAGAATTACCTTATTGTGGCTACCCGTGCAAATCGATTCTGCGTGATCGCGCACAGCCATTTCGTTGACCATATAGCCATGACCTGCAAGCGTATCTCCAAATGAATACCAACCGTCCTGAAAATTGTAATCTATCACTTTGCATTTAATCTCTCGCGCCCGATCTTGAATTTGTTGATATACTCGACATGCTAAGGCAGAAACGATGGCTTTAGGCGACTCCATCAAATGTCGGAGTCGAGCCTCATGGTTACCGAGAAGATAAACCTGTGGGCGAAGTTGGGATAAAAATGCTAGCCCATCGTTAAGATCTCCTTCTGGATCAGCAGCTTCATCCGCGCTACCAGCAGCTCCAGTGCGAAGACATGCCAAGTCAATAGCATCACCAAGATGAATAGTAAGCTGTGGTTTAAACCGTTCTTTAAACGTCAATACTTGGCGCAATAACGCTTGATCTGCCATGTGCCCGTGAGAGCAACCAACCGCTAGGAATCTCTTCCATTTGCGAGTTATGTTCATGCGGTGGCAAATTGCTCTGCGTCTCGATTGCGATTAAGCCATCCTTGCAAAAACTTCTTTTGCGTTGGATTTTCTGCCGCAATGCTGCGGTAGCGTTGTTCCCTGCGTTCGCATAAAGCTTTAATAACTGGAGTTCCAGCTAATTTACACGCTTCAAGTGTCTTGGGGCCAAAGATGCCATCTGGCATACAGTGGACACCAAGCTTGCAAAGAGCATCTTGTAGCATTTGAATGCCGTTGCCACCGTTGACTTTAATGTCAAAAAGCAACTCCCCAACTCCAACGGGGAAATCTTCAGCATGGGAGGGAATCCAATACTCTTTGTGGTAGATCTCAACTGCCTCATCCTTGGTGAGATTTTCTACATCCACTTTAGGATGTGAGCGTTCATCAATTCCGTACTTGGTAACCCCGCCCTTGTCTGCGCTTACGTTTTCAGATACTACAAAATTCCAATCTCCGTAATGCCCACGGGCAAAAACTGCCTCATGTTTTAAGACAAAATCAACAGCCTTTAAAAACCTGTCAGAATATTTATTTAAGTTCATGCGTTGCAATTCGTTCCCAAAGCTTTAGTCGATCGTCTTCGCAATCCTGAATCTTTTTTCCCAAATCCAACAAACGTCCGTTGAGATACCACACCGCCGCACAGAGCAGCAGCATACTCAACCCCTGCTCTGACAGTTTTTCTACAAGGTGCGAAATTAGTTGATCCATAACTATTTAGGCTGTTGGTGACTCGCGCCGTAATAAAATGCAATAACTGCCGTGACAGCTCCAGTTAGTTGGCCCAGCAACATGGTCAACGTCTGGTTATCCCATAGTTTCATGTCACCAGTAAGTAACATGCAGATGATTGTTAGGAACGTGCCAACTAAAACAAAACCTAACACTGCTGGCACTGGCGATTGAGTAGCAGTCTGCATTGCCCTGGCATCCGCTCGATCCTTTACTGCTAGCTTTTCTGTCTCAATTCCAAGCTCTGCCAGCCTTTGCTTTAAAGCTGTATCGGCAGCTTGCAGTGCGGCAATCTGCTCTGGAGTGAGGCTATTGCTAGACAAAACTTTTTCTACGCTGGCTTTTGTCTTATCACTAAGACCAAGCGCAGAACCAACAGCCTCTACTGCTGCGCCACCAAGCGGCCCACCAAGTAGAGTGCCAATGGTTGGGATGATTTTGTTAAGCCATTCCATAAGTTAAGAATTTGGAAATGCAGCAGTTGGAACAACATTTGGCCTAGCAACGCCACGGGTAAAACGAAACTCGTCAATCTGACCTGTCCAATTGTTGCCTTGGGTTGCTCCTTGATAACCAATCTTTAAATCGGTTACTGCTGTAAATGCTGTAGAAAAAGATGCACTCCCCTCCTGATTTCCATCCAACCGTAGTTTTATGGTGCCAGACTCACGTACCACTTGCAAAAAATGCCAGTTTCCATCGTTTATGGAGGTGGTTGATGATATGTATGTTTCGCTTCCTCCAAAAACCGAGCAATTAAACGCTATTTTGGTGCCTGACCCACTGCCCCCAGCCCCATCACTCATGCGAATCATCCAACCTAATTTTGTAAGCGTTTGTTCGTAAAGCGATGCAATGTTACGTAGGCTTGCAGCAGATGTGGTTTTAAACCAACACTCAATGGTAAAATTCTCACCGGCACTAGGCGCAAACCTTTGGGTATCGTTGTAGCTGACGTATCCCGTACCAGTAAAATCACCACATCCGTTTCCAAACTTTGGATTTACTGGTGTGATTGTAGGCCCAGCCGAGACCGTTCCCAGCAATGGACTAGGCGATAAATCTTGAAAATACGTTGACCCTTCGCCGCCATCAAAATGCAGCAACAGTTTGACGCTGGAAAAATAAGGATCAACCACTTTGGCAACTGGTTGACTGCGTTGTAAACCGTATGTCGCAAACATGTTAGAACGTAGTTAGTGCCACCTTGCGAACTTGGTTTTGAGCCACCCAGACATACATAGCCGTCGAGTCAATGGCGACTTGTCCGAGCGCACCGAGTGACGTACTCGTCAGCGCATGAGTTGCAGCGGTTGTCAGTGGCTGGATTGACGCCATATTAATTTTGCGGAGCGCACCAACCATGGCAACGCCGACGCTAACAATTTGCGAAATTGAAACAGTATAAGTTCCCGTACCGCCAACGCCTGTTCCTAGAGCCGTGATTTGAGTGTTTGCTGTTACGCCCGTGCCGGAAATAAACATGCCCACGCGCAGGATGCCTCCCGTGACTGCTGTTACGGTCATGACTGTTGTTGCAATGGTGGCCGTAAATCCTGCCCCCTCAGATACATATTCAAGTTTTCCATCCCACTCAACGCTACCTGCTGTTGGCGTAGTGTTCAGCGGCTGCACGCTAGCTGGATTGAATCCAAAAGGACTTAAAGTCGTATTGTTTGCCGCAAATGTTTGCTTTCCAGAAAATGTGTTTCCCGCCAACGTAGCGTTTGCCGAGCGGTTAAACAATACAGCAGCACTCAAAGGTGTCTGACCTACGATAATATCTACATCTGCGGGCGTTAGCGGGTAGATTGCAAAAACTATTCCCTGCGAAACATTGCCGCGCAAAATGCTTACATAAACTGAAGACGTTGTACCAGTAAACCATGTTGGACGTTCAAACACAGGAGCCACTCCCACTGCCCCAGCAACAGTGCAAACCCACGGGCCTGTCATCAGAGTGCTGGTTTGAGAGGTAAAAACCACAATGTCCCCAATCGCAACGGGATGTAACTCCAGCGTGTAAACGCCTGTCACGCCCAGAGTAAACTGCGTAGCAGTGTTGTTATAGATCGTTAAGGCTGTAGGTGTTGCCTGCGTAGTCGTTGAGTTGGACAGACTTACCTGCGTGCTGTTTAGAATACTGACAATGGAAACCCCAGTTAAGCCAGTGGTGCCAAAGCACATGCCCGCTGCCAAGAGGCTGGTATCGCCTGCCGTTAATGTCAGCGTTGTACCTGTCCAAGTCCCAGTGTATGGGCCTGCCAGCGTGCTAGGCGACTGGTTGGCCGAGGCTCGGACGGTTACGTTGTGCAGAGGCGAGCCAAGGTTGTATAGAGCAGAATGCGGATCGGTTGCTCCAGTGCCTCCTTGCGCCACCGTGAGTGTTGCAGGTGTGAGATCGCCGCCTAATGCCCATGTGTCTGTGCCGGTCTTAATCAACGAAACAATCGCAAACCGATTAGAACTTGTGTACGCACTTGCGTTTGCTTCAAATGTAACTCCGCTAGTAGGAATAAACGTGATTTGCCCTAACCCTTGCTGGCGCACAATTACCTGCGTTCCCACTGGGAATGGCACAGAAGAGTTAAGCGGAACAGTAACAGTGGCCGGAGAAGCGCTGGTGATGGTTACTGTTGAATTTGCGTCACCTAAAGCAAGCACTACACCATCAGATTGAGTTGATGTCCCTGGAGTAATTGGAGCAGCACCAAGAGCAGTTAACGCTGCGATAGCAGTGGTAGCTCCAGTTCCGCCATTAATGATTCCAATAGGCAATGCAGGGATCTGGGCAGTTGTTGCATATGCGCCAATCTGAGCAGTGCTAATGTAAGAAGACCGCTCACTGGTAGCCATTGCGCCAATGCCACTTGGCGTGATGGCTGCTATTTGAGAGGTTGTTGCTAGTCCTTGTATCTGCAAGGTGGATGCAGCGCCAATAGAGGCTGGCGTGAGCGCAGCAAACGCCTGTGTGGTCGTATATGATCCACGCTCGCTTATTGCCATTGCACCAATGCTTGCAGGCGTAATACCAAGTACAGCCGAACTAACTGCTGCCAAATTTGTTGCGCTAGCAGCACCTAAATTTGTTAATGCGGCAGTAGATGCAGTGGCTCCCGTACCACCATTTGCAATACCAAGTGTGCCAGCAAGTGTTACAGCACCATTTGTAGCAATGCTGGGAGTTAATCCAGACAATGTAGTTACAAAAGAACTTACACCCGCTGCAGCGGCAGCAAACTGCACAAAGTTAAGTGCAGTAACGCCAAAATTAATTGGAGCAGGCGTTTGCTGTACCCAAGCAGAATTTGCTGCGGTTCCACTAAGAATTAAGACAAAGTCACCAGCCTGCACTTCATTTATACCAGATCCACTGGTATCATAATCTGCTGCGCGGGTTAAAATGTATGGCTGCGTTAATCCATCACCCTGTTGCGTGACAACATAAATACCATTCTGAAATGCGCTTGCCTGATCTTTAACCAAGATACGCTGACCAACAGATACTGTAGTTCCATCAACTTGCAGAGCAGTATTCGTGGAGCCAGTTAGAGTGGCATTAACGCCAACTCCAGCACCACCAGGCTGATTGTAAGTGGCAGATGGTGACAGCGCAGCGAGCGTTGCGTAATTACAAGCATCGTGAAAATTAATGCCCGAGCCAATTGCATCAGCGTATTCTTTATTAACAATGTCAGAAGCGCCAGATGGTACAGCTGATACCGTCCCAGACGTTAAGCTAACAGAAGTAATGTCTGAATTTGATCCAGACGCAGCCACTCCAGACAATTTGGAAATTGGAAGTGTCGGAATATCTGAACTAACAAGCGCAGCCAACGTGACGTTAGTGCCAGTGCCCTTAAGTACTTGATTGGCAGTAACTGCACCAGCAAGAGCATTAAGTGCTGCCTGTTGTGCGGTAGCTCCAGTTCCGCCAGAACCGATTGCGATGATCTGCGAAGTTGCAAATGCGCCAATAGACGCAGGCGTAATTGCAGCCAACGCAGCAGTGGTGGCATAAAGGCCACGCTCTGAGGTTGCCATGGCTCCGATACTTGCCGGAGTAATTCCAGAGATCTGACTTGTAATTAAAGCATTAGCCTGTGCCGAATTGATCAACGTCGAGATCTGAGCAGTCGTTGCAAAAGAGCTTTGCTGAGTAGTGCTAATAGCCCCAATAGAATTTGGGGTAATTCCTAGCACAGCAGAGCTTACTTCTGCCAAGTTTGTTGCGCTAGCTGCGCCTAATGATGTTAGTGCCGCTGCGGCAGTTGTTGCTCCTGTGCCACCACGGTTTACTGCAATAGTATTTCCATTCCAAGTTGCGCTTGTGATTGAACCTGGATAATCAAGAGTATTAGTACTCCAAGATACATTGGATGGAGCTTGCTCATGCCGTTCCCATGAACCTGCTGCAATGGAGTTGTTTAATAGTGCAATTGTCGAATAACCTCCAGAAGGCACGCTTGCAATAAGTGTGTTTGAATTATTATTTACACTAACTGCACCACTACTCTGGTTGTTGTTAAAGGAAAATATAGCGCCATTTTGCAAGGTGGTTGCATCTGGCAACTTGATTGTTTGGCCTCCAGATCCAGTTACAAGATAATTTGGGGCAGAAGCTACAGTTAAGACAACTGGAGTTCCAGATGCCGTGATGGCAGAAAACCCTTCAATTACAGAGTTTACTGAAATGTTCTGATTTGCATCACGAAGCACAACCGAGTTTGCTCCAGTGGATGTGATTGCACCAGTTCCCCCTTGGCTAATTCCCAAGGGAGAAGCCGTAGTAAGCGCAGTTTGCAAGCCAGCAACTATCAGCGAGCGTGAAGCGGTCTTTGTGGTAAGACCCTGATCCATCACAAAAATGTCTGCGTTGTCTACGCTGGTTGCTACTGGCAGTTCGGAAATTTTAATATCGGCCATAAATTAAGAACATTATTGCATCGCAATGCCTGACTACAATTTGGGTTATGTTTATATTTATTCTGCTGGATGTAAAGCTGAATCACAGCATCCGCTTACCCCTTGAGCATGTTGGGGCCATGCCCGTTCCCAGCGCATTTCATCTTCAAGTGATGGATGCGCGTTGATAGGACAAGCCGTATTGTCTTGCATGATTGTATGCGCTGTCTGGCAACGGCGTTTTCTGTCGCAAGCCTTGCATAGTTCAGATCTTTTGTCCAACAGCCAACGCGGAATCATGTGATTGTCAATTCCTCTATCCAAGCAAATCCGTTTACTGGATGACCTTCAGATGTCATAACGCCTGTTGCTCCAGTTTCGATTGAATTAAATATGATGCTTAATGGCAATGAATCAGGGCCAAAAGATAAGTTAAAAATATGTCTATTTGATTGATTGTCTTTGCAAAATTGACTTGTTTTTTGAATGCTTAAACTTGGTATATTTAATTTAAAACTTTGAGTTCCAGTTAACCATAATCCCCTTCTTGTATATTCATTGTTTACTGCATATGGAAATGTGTATTCCATTTCATCAGAAACAAATGCTGACACAGCAGATGAATTAGTTGGATCTATTTGTCCAATAAATCCAAGATTGTTTGAATACCTGCCATCAATTGTGTATTTTTTAATTTTGCCATATAGTGAACATTTTGCACACTGACCAGTTACTGTAGCGCGCAAAAAATTTTGATCATTTGTATAATTAAAAGCTGATGCTACGCAGTTTTTTGAGGATTTATCAACTGCTACATCAAATGCTTTAACGCACGCAAGTTCTCTTATTGAAAATTCCTGCATTTGCGATATTTCTGGATGAAGTTGATGCTCTAAAACATCATACGACCAATAATTAAAAGTCCAACTATGATTAACTGATCCATCAAGCCAACTTCCCGCTGCTCTAATAATAAAAGTAAATGAATTTACTTTGTGATTACATGGATTCATCCTATGTAAACTGTAAATCACAAACACTTGGACTTGGTTTTACGCAAGAGTTTGTAATAGTTTTTACACTATCAATTTCCTCCAAATATCCAGCAACATAATATGAATTTGTAGTGGTATTTGATGGCAGCGATTCTTGCCCAAACAAAATATCGATGCTAGAAATTGTTACGTCATTAGCAACAAAAAAACACTTAAACAATACCCATCCAACAATCCAATCATTCACAAGTCCCGTGCTTGGATTCATGCCATTTGGAAGAACTGGCGGACTGCCAATGGTTCCAGATGCCATGCGTACCTTTGTGCCATTTTCTTCTAGCGTCATTTTAAACGGGCACGTTGCTCGCTCGGCGGAAATTACACCACTGCCATTTACGGTAATGCCATCTCCAATGATCACAGAGCCTCTTGCAGAGGTTGTTGCAATCGGTATCGACAATGACCCGCTTTCATCTACAAGCGTTCCAGAACCCGCTTTTACAACGCCGACATTAGATGTAGTTGCAATTGGCAACCTGGCCTTATTTACAGTACCTGTTACAAGGTCACCAGCATCAGTTGTCTTAAACTGTACTGACGTTGTTTTTCTTGTCTCACCGTCCTGCACAAGGGGAACAAATTCACTGCCAGTTAATTGACTGGCATTAATTAGTTCTGAAATTGGAACTTGATTAAACATAACTAACTTATTGTTAATTTATTACCAAGCTCATCTGTAATAAATAAACCAAGTTCACTAAGAATTCTACTGTTTCCAATTGGTGGTATTCCACCAGTATTAAGTTTTGTAAACTTAAAGGTCTGCGAACCATCGGCATGAACTTGCACGCGAGCAAAGTTCTTAGAGAACGGTAAGTTCGTGTTTACGTTACGCTTTCTTATGAATTTGGTAACCATATTAGTAGGTATACACCATGTTCATGCGTTGCACTTGGCCTTGTTGTCTAATCAACACATCAATCTGCTGCTGTAGGGCCATTTCTGCTGATCCATCAAGCATGTTTGCTTCTTCTGCTCGACCTTCAGAGCGCATAAAATCAGCAGAGATACCGTTGATCAAGTAGTCCTTAAAACGATACGGAATAGAAATCATTTTCCAAAACTGACTGTCTTCTGCTGGTGCATGTGCGCCAGCAACTGGAACAGTTTGCCTAGCAATAAAAAAGTTTCCGCGAGATGGCAATTGTTTTTGAGTTGGATTGTAGGCACTGCTTGCCTGACCAGTATCGTAATACACTATAGACCCAGTTGAATACTGAAGGTATTGATCATACTTAACTCCAGTAAATCTTGGGCAAGTAGTGCGATACTTAATGTGCTTGCGTCCGTTTGTAAGAAACCGCAAGTACGAGTATTCTTCCTGAATGATGCCACCTTCAAATCCAGTATCATTCCTGTCATTGAAGTCTTCAACCAGAAACGATTCGTTTCTAAACCGCGTGCTGTTTCTGTGATCGCCGCTAAAAGCTTCTAGTCCTTGAAGTGCATCAGACTCAAGCTGAACAAGAAGGTTTAGATTAGAATTAAATACGACCTTTGTGGTAAAGTCAGAGTTTGGCCCCTTGTATGTGTAGGGATACTCAACAGTTCCAGGCACAAGAGACAAGATCTCAATTGTATTTATGAACGGCCCACGTTCACCCTCAAGCGTGGTGTAATTAAACGTATAATTCTTGTCTGTAATAGGAACTCTTGTCCCATCATCCTTTAGTATGTAAAAAGGATTGTTAAAGCTTACATACGTTTGCTCAATTGCATCACGCTTGTATGCATTATCCGTAAAATCAATCAAATAAATACGCTGAAAATCAATATCAAGATTTAACCGTATCAGCATGGAATTACCACCTTGCGGATCAGTAACAATCTGCTCATTAGTAATTTCGGTGATGATTGGATCTGAGTTTTCCGTAATCAGCACTCTGGAAATGAAGTCGATAGACTTAATTGGGTTTCCAGTAAACGTGTTAATTCTACGCTCGGAGTCAGGCCATTCTTCCCTGTCCCAAATAGAACTGATGCGCCTACCGCAAAAGTCTCTGATAGTACCAAAAGACTTGTCATTCAGTGAAGGACGATCAAGGCCGATCAACTGACACACTTGACCTAAAATATCACTAAATGGAACAGTTTTCATGCGTTACTTACCAGGAGTCCAACCAACAGAGATTTCTTTGGTTCCACCACTATTGACTTTAAGTTCTGGATTGTCACGAAGAAACTCGTCCATAAACGCTTGATCGTTCCAGCAGCCATAACCAAGTTTTTGTCCCCAGAAGTGGAACGCAGTCATTGGGATTCTAGCTTTAAGCTGCCCTAGCCCTTCAATTGACTTGTGGCGTTGCTTGTTGATCTCTCCAATCCGTTTAGCCTCAATCTCAGCCTGAACCCTGTTTTGGTTCCAGCCTACACGAAGTTCTTTGTCTAGTTGATCAGCAAGTTTAGCGTCTAGTTCCATAAAAGTGGTTGCGGGGGCAGGAATCGAACCTGCAACATGTTGCTTATTAGACAACTGATCTACCGCCTCGGCACCCCGCGATTAAAAAATTGTGCTGTCTCTCCACGCTGTCACGCCTTATGTCGCAGCAGGGGCGTTCCCGTTTATTGCCACAGCGTCCTTTGTCGCATTTAAGACAATGACTTCTATGTCTACCCACATTGTGTACGCAATAAAATTTTGCTGTCTCTCCAGCCTGTCACACCACTTTGGTATCAACTGGTGCATGCACCAATCAACACTCGCAGGTGTCGCGGAAGTGAACTAAGCAGCAGAGCTGTAGTCAAACTTGCCAAGACCCAATGGGTTCCCGACAACCAGACCAGCAACTGCTTCGATCAAACGAGCAGGGCCACCACCAAAGTCAGGCAATGCCGTGACCTGAGCTACGTTACCACCATAACGCACTTCGATAAGGTTCATGTCAAGAACCAGACCTTTGTACGGAGTGGCAGTGTAGCTGCTTCCGCTGACCGTTCCAAGGAACGTGGTAGGATGCAAGCGCACCGTACCAAAGTCACCTTGGAATACATCCATGGACTGGATGTAGGTATCAGCAGCAGCATCACGCTGGAAGGTCTGCACCTTCGTTGCGCCTGCACCAGTTACACCCACGGTGCTCGTTGTGGTCAATGCTGTAGTGCCCAGCAAGCCCGTGAAGGCACGCTTCAAGTCAGTTCCGACAATACAGTCAAAAGACTTGTACTGACCAGTCTGATCGAAGATAGACTTCAGCAAACCCTGCACAGCCGTATCCGTGATTGTGGAAGCAGCAGCACTGGTTCCAACAATGGAAGCAGAAGGCGTGATGAACGAAGGAGTCTTGGAGCCAGAACCGATGTTCAGTCCAGTTCCAATGTTATCTCCGCCGATCCATGCCTGTGCGCCAGCCGTAAGGTAAGGAACGCCACCTGCACCCGTGTCCTGTTGACCAAGCTGATTGGAGGTGAAGGTCACTTCCATGTCACGCTTGAGGCCGATGATGGCTTTCGCCACGTTATCGGACAGCGAATCACGCACGCCAGCAACATCTGCCAAGTCCTGCGCGAGTTTGGAAACACGCACCTGACGACGGAAGATCTGCGCGTAGTTAGCGAGTTCCTTACGATAGCCATCAACGTAGTTGCTGTAGCTGGAAACATCCGTACCGTCAATGGTTCCACCGACAACTGGCTGTGGGTTTTGATCTGCCTGCCAACGGAAATACATATTTCCAGGCTTGCTGCCTTTGCGGGCCATAGAGGTGAAAGGCGTATCACGAGCGTCCACAAGGGCGATCATGTCAGCCAAGTCTTCGCGTTTACCGCGACCAGAGAGCGTAGGTTCAGTTAAAAGAGCCATAAGAATGAATTGAGTTGAGAGGGCTACACAAGCCCCATTGCTTTGACCAAATCTGTCAATCCGCCTTTGTCAGAAGTATTCTTAGCGAAGTTCTGACGCGCTTTTAAAAGATCCGATTGAGTACTAGGTGCTGGAGTCGCACGAACGCTTGGTTGCGCTGGAGCGCGTTTAATTGGAGTAGGTACATTGGATTTCTTCTTTGTTTGCATTTCGGCATATGCCTTAGCACCCAAAACAACCAATCCAGCAACATGCTTCCAATCTGCTCTTCGCTTCTTTAGTTCTGGAAACTCACGCAAAACCTGTTGAGCAACTTGATACTCTTCAGTTTCTGGCTTGTTCCACCAAGGAAAGTTCTGTGCAATTTCGGGTTCTGCGGCAGCTACCTGCTGCAAGAACCGCATACGTTGCGGCAATTCAATTTCCTTGCGCTTCATTGCTACCTTCTTCATAGCGCGAACTTCACTTGAGGTAAGCTCTTGCTCTTCACCGTTAGGTAAAGGAATTACTCCACCATCAATATTGTCTTCGCACCACATCAGAACTTCCAAAGCTTTGCTGTATTCTTCTTCTACACGTTGAACGGTATCCAAAGATTCAACAAACTGTGAAATGTCTTGTTGCCTTACTGGCGTTGCATTCTTTGCGGAATCCAACTCTGCCTGTAATTTAACAAGAGTAGCTTTTTGAGCGTCTAATTCAGCTTGAGCGGCTTTCTTCGCAGCAACCAACTTGTTGATACGCTTCTGCACGCCTTTACTCAAAGATCCTTCATCAGCTTCAGGCTGATCGGTGACTTCTTCAGAATGATCGACATCCTCTTCAGAGGTATCGGTTTCTTCAGTAGTCTCCTGTTGCTCCACTGGAGCGGGAGCAGACTGCTCCTCCTCGTTAAGGAAGCCATCAAGCAGGCTTGTTAGGCTTGCGTGATCTAAACCGAGTTTTGGTGCAACGGAATTATCTGCCTCCTGACCCGTAGAATCAGGCTGTGTAGTTTCATCATTCATGGAGTTCAGGTTCCAAGATCCTTTATAACTAAAATCAATCCAGTAACGCTGGAAAGCCCGTTAGTGGCTTTATGCCAAATCTTCTTCAGAAGTCAACCCATTTAATACCCTGGCTTCTTTTCTTAATGAAATAAGTAACGAATAAATCATGTTTACACCATCAGCTTGACCACAAGCATGTACTCGATCTTCGCCTTTAACTTCAGAGCTAATTGCATGCATCCAAAGTTGTTCTTGAGTTTCTTGAATAGCCTTAAGCACTTCGCTCCACAGTAGACTTTTTCCAGAAAATCCGAATGCAGTATTTTGGTTGTCGGTCATTAAGATTGGTAGTTTGTGTAGTCTTGATTACTTACAAGGGCAGGAATAAGCTGTGCGCTTTTTTCTAAAAGATCTGGATTGCCTTGAATTTTTGGTTCAAATCCCTTAAGCCAACTTTTGCTATTTTTCCAAGATTCAAGCTTGTTGTAATAATCCTTCACCAATTTAGCATTGTTAATTTGAGGTCGAAGCGTGCGTCGAGCTTCCTCTGAAAAGCTAGAAATTGCCTTTTCTATGTCAGGTGATTGTGAGAGATTAAAAATAAATGACTTAAATTCATCAGGAGAATCAAATCTTTTTCCTGTCATTGAATACTGCTCTCTTTGCACTTTACTAAGTCCCGTCACAAGATGATTTTCTTGCGTCATGTATCCCAAATCTCGCATTGCTGAAAGTTCACTATTATCAATTGTAACAGGAGGTTTTGCTGCAAATGTAATTTGTTTATCTGGAATATGCCCAGCCTCATGTTCTGCTGTATCTCTATAAGAGTTTGACATATTTGATCTTAAATAATCTTTAACAGCATCTATGTTTCCATAATTATTTTTAAGTAATGATTGCGGAGACATGCTTAACGTCACCGAGGCATCTTCTACTGGATTTGGAAGTGACAAAAAATCTTTGGTTGCATTGTAGTGCGCTTGCAATGGAGCTGTAATTACTGGAACTTGTTTTACAAAATCCTGATAATAAGAAGGATCAATTGTTACGCGAGGACTGTTAGATTCAGACAACTGCTTTGCGTATTCTTGTGCTGCTAAATACTGATTTTGTAATTCACTTCCATAATATGGAGCAACAGTATCGTATGCTGAAAATTTTAAATTTGTTGGAAATGAAGGTGGATTTTCTGCTACCTTTTCAAGATTGTCGTATTGGCGCGCATATTTTAAAAAATCTTCATACCCTTTTTGCCTGCGTTGCTCCTCAAGCCTTGCCTGCATTTCAGCAGCCCTTTGCTTAAGTGCTTCCTCAGCGGCCTTGACTCCCCAATCTTGAGGAATAGGCTTTGATTTGGGTTCTTTTGCCATAACTATTGTCCAGGTTGTTGCTGCATTGGGTTAACGCCAATTCTGCCAATTTGTGCGTTCTGTTGCTGCATAATCGACATTTGCAAGCTCTTGACGTAGTTCTGGAACAACTGCTGGAAGTTTTGATCACTCTGCAAAGCTTGCTGTGCTTTGGGATTCTGTTGCAAAATCTGTTGTGAGTACTGCAACTTGATTTGAGCGGCAGGATCGTTCTCTTGATATAGAGCCTCATTGCCTAACAGCATGTTTCCAATGTCGTTCTGCACGTCCTTGTACATCTTCTGTGATGCTTGTGCTTGATTCATCACAAGTTCTTGGGCCATCTCGGGCGCAATTGCTTGAATCATCATCTCAGTAAGACGGTTGCGATTAAGCACGCCACCAGCATCCATTTGTGCAATTTGACTTAGGAACTGAATTTTCTGAGCAACATACTCTTTATCCATGTTCATCACATCAAACCTGACATTAATGTCAAATTCATCGTGAATGGCAGAAATGTTTTGCGGCAACTGTGATCCAGTAATTTTATAAATCTCGTCTGGAGACATGTACTGGCAACACAACGAGAACATCTGTCTAAACACTGCTCTCCATGCTGTAAGCCACGAATTAACCAACGATTGCTGGGCAAGTTGTGTCTTAATTGGTGGCACTGCCAAGTTAGCTGTACCAAAATAAGCCGCATGATTCGCTTCAACCCGATTAATCAGGTTAAACGCCACGGTAGGCTCGCGGGCAGGTGGCTCCATAAACGTATAATCGTTCATGTTAGTTACAGGCAAACTAACGCCTGGGCCAACCTTGTTAATTGATCCTATTCTTTTGACGACCTTGATGGGTGGAAGTGTCGAAAAGGCTGTGTGATCTCGGATCGAGTCATGCTGCGCCTTAATCTCATCTTGATCAGTGCTGGAAAGCTCAGGAATACCACGGGTATCCACAATAGCGCGTCTAAGTTGCTCGCGGCGAAACTCAACAAAGGGATACTCTCCATGGGCATAATCAAGTCGTTCATGTTTTGCCCAAGATGCAGTGTCTTCTTTGCGATTTGATGCTGCTTGCGGACAAATTACAGTATAAAAGATAGCTGGAGCATTGCCATCAATCTGCTTGGTATAGCAATAAACAACTTCAACCATGTTATTATAGTTGATGCCATTATAAACCAACATTGTCGTAGTTGGTAGCAGGTTGATGTTGTAAAATGTGCTACTCTTACCGAGCTGTTGAAGAGCACGTTCAACCCAATCTGGATTCCAGCCTTCAGTCGTGATTTTTTCACGCAATTCAACCTCGGACATCCATGTCCTACGAAAGATAACACGCGCACGCTGAAGGTCAGCTACTTCTGGAGGAAAAATAATCTCGTCCCATGGCTTTAAGGCAACAATTTCAGGAAGGTTGCGACTGACGTACTCCTGATCATAAGAAGTATTGCCAGTCGCACCCAATTCCTTAACCATTCTCTTAGCCTCGGACATACCGAGGTCAGGAATAGCAGCATCTAAAATCGCAGCGGCCTCTTCAGGCGCGTTCATTATTAACTGTGGCAACTCCATCAGTGTCTGGCTACCAGTCTGCTGGGCCATTTGCATAATTTCTTCCAAGCTAATAGGCTGTGTGCGCTTGGAGATATGCTGTTGCCAACCTACAAAGAAAGCACTCCAGCCATACTGCATGGCATATTGAGCGCCTAACTCAGCCTCTTTACGCAGTTGTTGAGGCATTTTAGCATCACGAACCCAACGCAATAGTGTAGTTGCTACACTTGACACTACAGCATCATTTAACTCGTTTGGATTAGCGCGTATATCGGCCTTTTCAAACGCAGAAACAAGTAAGTTGGTAAGTTCGTTACAGCTTGAGTCAATTAAACGGTTACGAACATCAGAAGCACCTTCAAAAGGCCAAGCTGGGCTACCTTCTGGACGGTTTTCGCTATGCTTTTTCCCGTCATCCGTTTGTCCGGGCCACCGAGAAAAGCGGATATTATCAAACTTAGTTACCAAATTTCCCTGACTGGAATTTACCATTGCGCGATTATATTCATCAAGCAAATCGCCTACATGCGGGATAACAGAGGCAATGGCTAAAGGATCAGTCTTTGAATTTGGCATATACTAATAAGTTCCACACTTAGCGGCATTCTGCCACTGTTTTTTCCACTTGTCACTATCTGTGTGTTTGGGTTGCATTACCACTAAATACCCCAAGGCATCAATAGGATCTTTTGTAGCACCTTTTTGCCCATCTGCACCTGTCCATTCTCTCAGCGAGTATATCAAATTTTGACAATCAGCATGCACCATTAACCGTGGATGATTTGTTGCTGCATCAAGTGGCTTCTCTCGATCATAACACAAAAGATCATTAATTATAAGCACACGTTCATCAACTGTAACCGCTACACTTGGTATGAAGTCTAAAGGATCAGTAGCATCAGCAAGTAAGTCTAACAATGTTAAACCACCTTCTTTGCTGACAGTTTCCGAGCCTGCGCTTCTAGGGTCAATATATCGCTCGGCAATTTCTTCCCGTTTGTCAGCGTGAGTCTCAAGATCCCAGATCAACTCGGTATATTCATTCACTCCACGGCCAGCTCCTTGTCGTTGTGCGGGGCCAGGTTTACCATCAGCTTTCTCGCTAGGCACAGCCCATTCACCGTAACTAGCATCGGGAAACTCACGATACACCCAAATTATACCATGCTCATCTACTCGCGCCCAAAGCATGAACCAGTTTCGTGCGCCCGCTGGATCTGCTACCATGTAGTTTGTTCCAGATACTACTAGCGTACTGATAGGCTCATGGAAAATGTTTACGTCACCAAAGAGCGGAAATTGACTGCCAGCAGTTTGCTCTGCCCAACCATAAGCACGAATCTTAATGTCATGGGTACTTCTGGTCTTGAGCGTTTGCTTCATGCGCTCCCAGTTGTTGTAGGGATTTAACTTTGAATGAAACCAGATACAGCCATGCTTACCATACACACTCTCGGCAGTGTACGGCATGTTGCCAGCAGGTACACCGATCACGTTGTTGTTTGGTAACAACTCGGATTCTTTCCATGTCTTAATCTTGCTGGTCGAGATGAACTCTTTAACAACTTGCGTATATCCAAGAATCGGCGTGAAAGTCACGATAAGCTTACCGTTGCGCGTTACTAGTCGATATCGCAGCGTCTCTAGCCAGTCTGCTGGTACCAACTCGTCACACCAGACAAAGTCTACTTCACCACCTTCCACAACCTTGATGTCCTGACTGTAGTTAAGGAACCATATCTGGTTGCCATTATAAACCGCCGTGTTGTCCGAGAAGCCGTTCTTCTGCGTCCAACTTACCTGCGTATGTCTGCTGCGCTTGGCTTCCTTTAATTCTTGAGGAAGGTATTTATGAAATACGTTCTGCTGCATACTCACACTTGTCATGTGAGTGGTATGCAAGCACCAGATGTTGATGCCACGCTTACCAGTCTTTTCCCGAACCCAAGCTGGCATATTCCCAGAAAGATCGGTTCCCACAAACGCCTGGGCAATCCTTTTAGCCGCATACTCAGTCTTACCAGCTCGATTGCCACCAAGAATAAGCAGTTCATTCTGACGGTCTAACAAACCATCCGCATCAGGCCAGGCCGTCAATTCCGTTCCATACCTATACGGATCAGTAACTTCTGCACGAATACGTTGTTCACGCAGTAGGAACAGGCGCATCGTCTCCTCTGGCCCCACGTTTTTTATCATCTGCAATCGCTGCTCCTCATCTGGAGAAGGCATAAGTGGATGATCCTGAAGAGGAAACCCAAGTATCTTTTGTAGCAATTTTTCTTCCGAAACCATTGACATATTTACCCCAATCTAGTACCTTTCCCTTGCAGGTCAATTAATAGATCTGCCGCGTACCCACTGAACAACCTGAAACACGGACTCACTGGTGAAGACATGGTTCCAGCTATTCCTCTTGAGCTGGATTAAAAGTTGTGGGTGTCGAAGAACTCACAAGTGCTACACAGTCGTCCGCGATAGAGACAATGCTAGGCTCAACGGGTAGCCATGGGCAAAGACTGTGATTGCGAAACGAGAACGACAACTTATACGAATCGTTATGGTTTTAAAAGTATAGTATTCCCCCAAGATAGGCAGTAATGCTGAGTCTTGGGGGTACTATGCTCACTCGAAGTCTTCCTTACCGAATTGATAGGTTTTAGTATTAGTGAACAGTACGCTTCGTACTGTGAGAGCGGAGCGAAGCGTAGCGGGTGAGCGATAGCGAACAACTTAAGTATCTGCGAGCAGCAGATGCTTACTCTGGCTACAGTAGCCAGTATAGCTACTAGATGCAGCAAAGCTGCACCCACTTAGCCAGGGAGATTAAAAGTATAATGACATATACTTTCAATTGCTTGTTATGATTGAAACATAACTTTAAGTTAAACCCGTTTTAAATATAATTCACCGTTTTTAACGCGAATCACTTGGTTTACTCTCATGTTAGAGCCTTTTAAGCCAACAAAGACGCGGCCCTTATCTGTTTCGACCCACTTAAAGTTGGCGTGTATCTTCTTAATTTTACACAACTCTACCTGGCAATGCTCGGGAAACAAGCCATCCAAGGCTGTTGTTTTAGGCGTGTCTAGCGTCATTATAGGCCATTCCTGAGCCGTTTCCTCTGTGGCAGCAGTAGCCACACTGACAGGTTGAGCGTCTTGTTTATATTCAACCTTGCTTGGATCAATCACACTTACTCCAAGTATATCGCACCTAAACATGTTTTTAAACGTCTTGAAGCACTTGCGCTCGACATAATCAACGCCCTTAACATAGTTGCTCAAATCATACGCAGCACCGTCACGCAACTTAACAGCACTCTCGTTAACATTGTATTTCATACGTACACGTATTAAAGTCAGACGAATCCATATTGAGACTCAATTTGGAGAAAATAGCGCCCAATCTACACAGTAAATTGGCCCTGTAGCCACCTATTCTCGCTAGCTCAACCAAAGATAACGATTTCAGTGACCCACAGAGGAGCAATATGCTCGCGCTACTCGCTTTTCACATCCCGCTCACATCTGTAGCAACATGTGCCACAGTAGTCAAGTGGCAGCAGTAGTCAAGTGGCAGCAGCAGCCAAGGTAGCAACACGAAGAGCAGCGGCCAGTTGCGCGAAAAATTTTCAGGTGAGGGGATGCGTCAGCCTTCTCTCTGTAAGCTCGGCTTCGACTCCCGCCCCCCGTCTATATAGAATGGCACATTTTTCCCGTTCATTCCACATTACATGTGTTGTATTGAGTTATGGAACGGTAAAAGCGGCATGGTTTGCCTGGTTTGAGGGTGTTTTGGGGGCGCAATCGGAGTGCCTGGTGTGGTTAATTTGTCGCCTCGCTCCGCATCACGCATCCAACTTACACCTCACCACCATTGCCACATCTGCCAGCCTCGCCATCACGGCAACAAAAAGCCCGCTCAGATTGCTCCGAGTGGGCCTTGCCTTGCCTTGCCTTGCCTAATCTATCCAACTAAGCGCCACGATCACCACAAGCGCACTAATGCCGCACCCTAAGATTGCCAATGTCAGGGGGATGATGATCATGCCTTAAACCTCGCCAATTTACGCGGACACGGTCTCGCCTCGCTTGTCCGCCTGCGTAACCACACTGGCACCCACCACATTAGCATGCCACTAATGCCACACGCCAGGATGATGCATTTGAGCAGGTCTCGCGCATTAGCGAGCTCCTGAAAATCGATGTTAGTTATAGTGTCCATGTTTAACGATAGATTGAGAGTTGACGTAGGGCGTTGTTAAAAGCAGCACGCTGAGAAACGCCAATATCTGAAAAGAATTTTCGCATGCGAATTCCAGACGGATTTGTAAAGGTGAGTCTGAACGAAGTCTGCCTTCCATAAGCATGGAAAACGTCACGCTTTGAGTAGCGTAAAGATTTAAGATGAAGAGTAAATGTAAAGGATTTTTGCCCCTCGTGATATGTGTAGGTTTTCATGCTTTTAGCGATAGATTAGTGCCAAAAGTAGGAGACGACAGGTACATCCTTTGACCAACATGCGCGACAGTTAGCGCATTTGTTGCCCTGGTCTTTACTAGGGCAGGGGTGGCCAATAGGAGCAGCATGATCCGTCACAGTACTACAGGGGAGCTGCCCTATTGCATCTTTATTGGGGGGCAACTTGTCTCGCATATAAGCCGAGATGCGGACGGTTAAATTAGGCGGAAAATCGCCGTGTATTTTAAGCCATTGAGAAACAATGATAATTTCCTTGGTCGGCAACCAAAAACTCGTTGAGGGGCAGGCAATTGCAACATTTACGATAGCGTCCAGCATTGCAGGGGACTGCAAATCCCCTGAATCAAACCAACGAAAAAAGCTTAACCCTTTACGCTTAATGAGTTGAGCCATATTGCACGCCCATATCGCAGGGTCGGCTAAAAACGTAGCAAGTCTCCGCTCAAGAGCGTCTTGCACGTTTTTAAATGCATACATGCCTTTGAGTGCATAGCAACCTTCACAGATTGTGCCTTTATGTTGCGCTAGTTTACTCCCTACTTTGCAATGCCTT
>Ga0114968_10000380_pt1 | contig 33077 bp, 33 predicted proteins | sample M_130807_EF_Meta_FD_87020 | JGI IMG/M metagenome (GOLD analysis project Ga0114968, IMG submission 87020) | Freshwater microbial communities from Lake Montjoie, Canada to study carbon cycling - M_130807_EF_MetaG | ecosystem: Environmental > Aquatic > Freshwater > Lake | place: Lake Montjoie... | reverse complement strand
TGCCAGGACAGGGGATTGCAACGGATATTGCCATGACAGCACTGCGCAAGAGTTTGCTGGTAATGCCTTTCGATGGTTTGTTACCACCAGTTTTGATTGAAGCCAAAATTCGCTGGGGCGTGAATGCAGCATGAGCACTCCGATAGTTGTGTTAGCCAGTTTTGCTGGCGGTGTTGGAAAAACAACTTTGACACATGCGCTGGCAGTTGCGTGCGCCGAATTCGGCAAGAAAGCTCTAGTTATAGATCTGGATTCATCAGGTGCGCTAACTTTCAAACTTGGTCACGAAAGAACTCGCGAGAATATAATCAACTGTAGCGAACGCTTTGATTTACGACCACATACCGCAACCGATTCACTAACCTCCTTGATCGCAGAAATTCCGGAAAAATACGATTTAGTCTTGGTTGATTCAGCATCCTTATTTACAGCGGAGCTAGCAGAAGTTTTGCAAGCTGCGCAATTGGTTATTTCGCCAGTGCGAGAGAGCATTCATTCGCTGAGAGGCGCTTTGGCAGTAATGAAGATTACTTCGGCACCATTTAAAGCTCTGCCATATTTCACCGCAAATAATTCTGAGTTAACCAAATTGATTGCTGCCGAATTGAACTTACTAGATGGCGAAATTTCAGTAGCAGATGAGGTTTTATCGGCTGAAGCTAAATCAATCAGCGTGTTGACCGACAACAAAAATTGTAATGTGGCACAGCAATATCGTGATGCAACTTATTCGATCTTAGAAGAACTAAAGATTTTTTAGTCGGCGATTCGTTTAGTACGAACTCGATCACGCTTCACTCGCTCTGCTTTTGGCTTATCAGCAGGTGTGACACCCTTAGCAGGGGCTATTTTCTTAGCTACATTCATTCGTCCGGTAGAGCCTGCTGGAATCTTAAATTTAGAAAAGAGTGAATCAGAGGAAGAGTAAGTTTCTTCAGGCTCACCTAGATTTAGATTTAGCGCTGTATCGATCATTTTCCAGCGAGCTAATTCATCCCAGTCAACAAAAGTAACGGAAATGCCATGTGCGCCAGCTCGAGCTGTACGACCAATGCGGTGCACGTAAGTTTTCTCATCTTCTGGGCATTGGTAATTAACTACGTGGGTAATTCCATCAATATCAATTCCGCGCGCAGCCACATCGGTTGCAACTAAGACATCAGATTTACCGGCCTTGAAGTCATTAAGCGCTTTCTCACGTGCGCCTTGACCAAGATCACCATGAATAGTGTCTGATCTAAATCCACGTTCCAACAAATCATCAGCAGTTTTCTGGCAAGTGCGCTTTGTGCGACAGAAGACAATTGTCGGTCCACGACCTTCAGATTGCAGAATTCGGGCCAACATTTCAATTTTATCTAGAGCATGTGCGCGTACAACGTGTTGTTCAATCTTGGAAACTACGGCGCCTTCATCTTCATTATCTTGGGTGCGAATATGAACTGGCTGATTCATGAAGCGGCGAGCAAGAGCGATGATGTCACCAGGCATAGTTGCTGAGAACAACATAGTTTGCTGGCGGTTAGGAGTACTAGTAAAGATTTTTTCAACATCGGGCAAAAAACCAAGATCTAACATTTCATCGGCTTCATCTAGGACTAATCGCGAAACGTTCTTAAGCTTTAGTTGACCTTGGCGATATAGATCAAGGAGTCGACCAGGTGTGCCTACAACTATTTCAACACCTTGTTCCAAAGCTTCAATCTGTGGTTCAAATGCTCGACCACCGTAAACGGCCAAAACTCGAACACCGCGATTGCCAACTAGTTCAGCAATATCTTTAGTCACCTGAACGCAAAGTTCTCGCGTTGGAACAACTACGAGTGCTTGTGGTTGACCCTTAAACTCAAGGGCAGCCCATTCACTATCAAGGGGGGCAATGATGCGTTCAATAATTGGAATACCGAAACCTAAAGTCTTGCCAGTACCAGTTTTAGCTTGGCCGATGACATCACCGTCAGAGAGCGCGATTGGTAGCACGGCTTCTTGAATCGGAAATGGTGAAGTAAAGCCATGCGCAGTGAGCGCATCAATTGTTGACTTACGTAACGGTAGATCGGCGAAATTTATAGTCACGTTAGAGGGAGCCGAAACCGACGCGTCGCTCGGTTTGTTCGCCAATTTCTACAAAACCAATTCGATCAGCTGGCACCATGATGGTGCGGCCACGGACATCATTTAGGACTAGCGGAGTTCCAGCGCTAATTGCCGCACTAACGGCAGCTGAGATTTCAGCCGGAGTAGATGGACTCTCGAAAGCAAGGTCGCTACTTACATTTGCGACCGCAATGCGGACCTCTGATTTTTGGGCAGTTTCAGTTTTCTTTGTAGCCATGGGGCAATCCTATGGGATTACTTCAGTTGTTGCCTAACGGGAATCCAGAAACCCCGCGCCACATCAAACTTTCGATTAAACGAGCCGCTTGTTCACGCGATAGTTTGCTATCTCGATCAAGCCAATGTCGCGCACCAACTTGGATTGATCCAATTAGGGAAACGCCAAGCAGCATCGATGCCTCTTGTGGCAAACCAGTTTCAATTGAGATCACAGCACTAACTGCAGCTGCACAGTCATAAGTCATGCGATTCAAACGCTCATGTACAGCTGGTTCGACATTCATGTCGCTTTCAAAAAGTAGCCTAAATGCTTCGCCTTCACTTTCAATGAAATCAAAGTAAGCATCAACTGTTGCGCGAACGCGACCAGCATTTTCGGTTTTTGATGCGATAGCTCGCTGAATTTGGAAAACGAGTGAGTCGATATGTAAATCTAGAACTGCTAAATAAAGTTCTAACTTTGATGGAAAGTGCTGGTAGAGAACTGGCTTGCTTACCCCTGCACGATCAGCAATTTCATCCATCGCAGCACTGTGGTAACCAGCGGCGGTAAAGACTTCGAGTGCCGCGGAGAGCAAAAGTGCTCTTCGCTCATCGCGAGGTAACCGCGACTTGTTATCACGTGCATCTGTTGTGCTCATTGAGCCAATGCTAGAGGCAAATCTAGGAAATTACACCTACATTTTTTCGCGAACGTATTGCAATTAGCAACCAAGAGTCGATCTACGGCAGAATACCCTCGTAACCGAGTTACCAATTGAGCAGTAAAAAGGCGATAGAGATGAAGACTCCTCCATTAGTAGAACCAGGCCGTGCGCTAACAGTTGATGAAGTTCGTCGCTATAGCCGCCACTTGATCATTCCGGACCTTGCAATGGCAGGGCAATCGCGATTGATGAACGCCAAGGTTCTCTGTGTTGGCGCTGGCGGTTTAGGTTCGCCAGCCTTGATGTATTTAGCAGCGGCTGGGGTCGGCACAATTGGAATTGCCGAGTTTGACACTGTTGATGAATCGAATTTACAGCGCCAAATTATTCATGGCCAATCAGATATTGGAAAGAGCAAAGCCAAGAGTGCGCAGGAAAAAATCGCCGAGATCAACCCATATGTCAATGTAGTTTTGCATGAAACTCGACTAGATAATTCAAATGTAATGGAGATCTTTTCTCAATATGACATCATCGTTGATGGTACTGATAATTTTGCAACCCGCTACTTAGTAAACGATGCATGTGTGCTGTTAAACAAGCCCTACGTTTGGGGTTCTATCTATCGTTTCGACGGACAAGCTAGTGTGTTTTGGGCCGAGTATGGTCCTTGCTACCGCTGCTTGTACCCAGAACCACCGCCACCTGGAATGGTTCCAAGTTGTGCCGAAGGCGGTGTACTTGGTGTGCTCTGTGCATCAATTGGCTCGATTCAAACAACTGAGGCAATCAAAGTAATCACCGGAATCGGTGAACCATTGATTGGTTCCTTAATGATTTATGACGGACTCGAAATGAGTTATCGTAAAATCAAAGTGCGCAAAGATCCTAACTGCCCAATTTGTTCAGAGCACCCAACTCAGACTGCACTTTTGCCAGATTACGAGGCCTTCTGCGGAGTTCTATCTGATGCTGCTGAAGTCGCGGTTAAAGATTCGACAATCTCGGTTTCTGAACTTAAGAGCAAGATTGACAAGAGCGAAAACTTCTTCTTAATCGATGTACGCGAACCGAGTGAATTCGAGATTGTGCGAATTCCAGGTTCAACTTTAATTCCAAAACAAGGTTTCCTAGATGGCACAGCACTAACGAATTTGCCGCAAGATAGGCCGATTATTTTGCACTGCAAATCTGGCGTGCGATCAGCTGAGTGTTTAGCAATTTTAAAGGGAGCTGGCTTTGCCGATGCCACACACGTAAGCGGTGGCGTAATTGCTTGGGCAAAACAAATCGACACTTCGCTTCCGGTGTATTAATGAAAGGTTCATATCAGGGATATCGGGCCCTTTTAGTTCATGCACACCCAGATGATGAAACTATTAACAACGGCGCAACTATGGCCATGTATGCAGCTCTCGGTGCACAAGTAACTTTAGTGACTTGCACTCGTGGCGAAGAAGGCGAAGTTTTAGTTCCCGAGTTAGCCCATTTTGCAGCTCACGATACTGATCAGTTGGGCGATCATCGCGTTCTTGAATTAGCTGATGCCATGAAAGCTCTAGGAATTACTGATCATCGTTTTCTAGGCAATGACAAAATCAAATTCCGTGATAGCGGAATGATGGGTACCGAACCGAATAATCGCCCAGATTGTTTTTGGCAGGCTGATCTTGATTCGGCAGCAAACTTATTAGTCGACATCATTCATGAGGTAAAACCACATATTTTGATTACTTATGACGAAATAGGTGGATACGGTCACCCCGACCACATTCAAGCTCATAAAGTTGCAATGCGGGCCGCTGAACTTGCAACCGAGTGGCAAATTTCAAAAATCTATTGGAATGCCACACCTAAATCGGTATTAGCAGAAGGAATCGCAGCAATGAAAGAGACGGGTTCATCATTTTTTGGTGCTGAAAGTGTTGACGATCTACCTTTTGCTAAAGCTGATGAGTTAGTGACTGCAGCAGTAGATGCAAATGAATATGTTGATGCGAAGATGGCGGCAATGGCAGCTCACGCAACTCAAATTGAACTAGATGGTCCATTCTTTGCCCTCTCAAACCAGTTGGGATTACAGGTTTGGGGTCATGAGTATTACTCGCTAGTTAAGGGTAAAGCCCACGAACCATTCAATAGTGATGGCCGCGAAAGCGATCTATTTGCGGGAATTGTTTTGTAACTGATGAAATTAATTTATGCTGCAATAGTTGGGGCGCTACTTGGGGCCAGTGCTACTTTGCTGCATTTATTGTTGTTTCCTTTGGGTTTGATCCTCGGCTTACTTGCCACCGTTGTAGGTATCTGGTCGATCGGGCGAACTTGGCGATTGCGTAAATTCAAAGTAGTTGCAGCAGCGACTTGGTTAGCTGTAGTTGTTCAAGGTGCGACTCTAGGAGTTGGCGGTGAGCTACTGATTCAAGGTGATTTAGCTGGTTCACTTCTGGTTTTATTGGGAACTTTCGCCTTAGTAGTTGCGGTGTTCTTGCCGATTTAACGAAATTCCCATTCCTGCCCATCGGCAGTATCGTTAATAATCAGACCGGCACCTTCTAATTCAATTCGCAGCCGATCACTTTCACTCCAATTCTTGGCACTTCGCGCACTATCCCGCTCTGCCAGTAATTGTGCTAACTCAAGCGGCAGTTCGGGTGCGATTAGATCCCGTCCTAAATCAAGAGCTAACACTTGGTCAGCAAAAGAAAAAATCGCGGTTTTTTCAGCATTGGACAAGTTGGTATCTTTTTCAACACTTCGCAGTCGTTGCACTACCCGCGGCGTATCTAAATCGTTATTTAGAGCCTCGATAGTTGGGAGATCTGGTTGGTAATTTGTTCCCTTTCCAAAACCACTGCGACGCCAGCGCTTAAGGGTGGCATTAGCGGCTGCAATTGAATCCCAAGTTAAATCCATTTGCGAGCGGTAACGATTCTCAAGCAGGCACAATCTCAGCGAAAGTGGATCATAGCCACGGTCTGCGAGGTCCTTTAGCAAAACCACATTGCCGCTGCTCTTAGCCATTTTGCGGCCCTCAAAAAGCAAATGTTCGCCATGCACCCAAAGCTTTACCGAATCTAATCCAGTAACGCAATTAGTCTGAGCACGTTCATTTTCATGATGTGGAAAACGCAGATCGATACCACCTACGTGAATATCAATTTCATTGCCTAGTAAATCTAGTGACATGGCTGAACACTCGATGTGCCAACCTGGAAACCCAGTACCCCAAGGGGAGTCCCAAACCATCTCGGTTCGCTCGCCGGCAGCTTTCCAAAGCGCCCAATCGGCATGAAAGCGTTTCCCACCTTCATCGGTATATTCGTATCGGTGGCCAGGCTTTAAATCTTTTAGCCGATTACCACTAATTGCACCGTAACTATCGAAACTTTCAGCAGCAAAGTAAACCGATCCATCTGTACCAATGTAGGCGTGGTTTAGTTCAATCAACTTAGAAATTAACTTGTGCATCAATTCTATTGATTCACTTGCACGTGGGTAGCTACGTGCTGGTTTTATATTTAAGGTAGCTAGATCAGCATGAAAGTTTGCTTCATATTTGCGAGCAATCTCAAATGGATCAATTGCTTCTAACCTGGCTTGAGTGAGCATCTTGTCTTGCGGATTAACGTCTTCAGCCATGTGCCCAACATCAGTTATGTTCTGCACTAAATTTACGGTTTTGCCTTGAATTTCTAGGGTTCGGCGAATTAAGTCAGATAAGAGAAAAGTGCGTAAATTTCCCACGTGAGCATCACGGTAAACAGTTGGGCCACAGCAATAAATTGTTATCTCTTTAGAAGTAGTTACCACTTCTTTGGTAGCTCGACTCTGAGTGTCATAAATTTTAAACATCTCTACTTCAACTCCAAAAAGAAGTACTCATGATGAAAATTAAAGCCTAAAGATTTATAAACTCCAATAGCGATGGCATTACTGGCTTCAACTTGTAGCAGCGCCTTAGTCGCGCCTTGTTCAAAGCTGGCTGCAAGAGCAGCTGCGACAATAGCTTTTCCTAAACCTTGACCTCGAAAATCCTGGTCAACAAACACTCGAGTGATCGAAGACCAACCTGCGACCAACGCAATTCTGCAAGTGGCGATTGCCTTGCCATCTCTAACCATCGTGAAATAGGTTGCAGCGCAGGTGGATAAAATTCTCTCAATTCCTGGAGTTGGATTTACTCCTAACCATCCCTCAGTGGCTTGATTAGATTGCAAAATTTCAAAGCCAGCCGGCACAATTTGGTTGGACGAAGTTAAGTCAGCAACCATGGTGTTTCCATGAAGAATTTCAACCGCACCGATTGATTTTAATTTGTCGGCTAAAACTTGCCAGGTAGGCAGCGCTAATTGAAAAATTGTAGGCAAGTTTCTTTTTTGATAAAACTCGCGGGCAGTCGCAAGTTTTTCGACAAAATCGGTTAGCACTCCAGTTTCGAGATTTGCGAGCAGCGGAAGAATTGAATTTGCGCGATTAGTAACTCCATCGGCCGCTCGCATGAGCCAACCAGAAACCTCTAACTCTTCAGTTGCTGGCCAAGTTAGATTACAAATTTGATCTAACTCGAGTACTCGAAGAGTCAGGGGAGCACCTTTGCCAGCCAAGTTTGAGCGTTCAACGATTTCCCGCCATGCGAAGATCTGCACTGGATCAAAGGAGATTTCCTCGCCATTACGATTAATCAAGCTGGTGCCAGTTTTTAAGTGACCAACCACATCTCGATAGCCACCGGACGGCTCATGCAATCTAATTGAAAAGCGATGACCAATGCGCTCAAGCGGCAACGGCTGGGTTTCCATGGCTTAACGATAATCGCCTCAGCAAAAAACGCCTCCCCAAAAGGAGTTAGTGGAACCGCGGTTGTTAAAAGGCGACTCAAACCTCAGTAGGTATTACAATTCACCGCAGTAGCTACCCAGATGGAGGATTCTTCGTGACTTACATTATTGCCGAACCGTGTGTTGATGTTAAAGACAAGTCTTGCATCGAAGAGTGCCCGGTTGATTGCATTTACGAAGGTTCTCGCATGCTCTATATCCAACCTGATGAGTGTGTTGACTGTGGTGCTTGCGAACCAGTTTGTCCAGTAGAAGCTATTTACTACGAAGATGATGTTCCTGCGCAATGGCAAGAGTTTGGCAAGATCAATACCGAGTTCTTTGTTGAGATTGGTTCACCTGGCGGTGCCAGCAAAGTTGGCCAGACCAATACAGATCATGCTTCCGTGGTTGCTCTGCCAGTAAAACCCGAATAGAAAAGCTCTCAACTGAAGCTGCCAGATTTCCCTTGGGATGCACTTGCTCCTTATGGCGAAATTGCCCGTGCCCACCCCGGTGGCATCATTGATTTATCACAGGGCACACCAGTAGATGCGACCCCTGAATTCATTCAGAAAGTTCTTCGCGATAGTTCAAACTCACCAAGCTATCCGGTAACAGCCGGTACGCCAGAACTTCGCGCTGCAATTACTAATTGGGCAAAAAGCAAATTAAAGGCAACTGGTGATTTTGATGTCCTGCCACTGATCGGTTCTAAAGAATTAGTGGCTTGGCTACCTACGCTTTTACAAGCAAAGTCGGTCAACTTTCCGGAAGTTGCTTATCCAACCTATCGAGTAGGTGCAATCCTGGCAGGTGCACGCGAGGCAGCAGTTGCAATTAGCCCCGAAAATTGGCCGCAAGCCGAGCTAACTTGGGTCAATTCACCCGCTAATCCAACTGGCCGCGTTCATACAGATGAAGAGTATTTAGCTGCAATCAAATGGGCGCGTGCGAATAATTCGATCTTGGTCTCCGACGAGTGTTATTTAGAATTTGGCGATACCACCACACCAACTTCGATCTTGCAATTTACCAACGGTGACAACCACAACGTTCTGGCGGTCCATTCCCTTTCAAAAAGATCGTCCATGGCCGGTTACCGCGGTGCCTTCTTGATTGGCGATAAAGATTTAATTTCTCGCATCCGCGAAGTTCGCAAGCACGCAGGCATGATGGTGCCACTACCTATCCAAAGAGCAATGACAGTTGCACTAAGCGATGAGAGTCATGTTGCTGAACAACGGGAACGCTACAACGCTCGGCGCGCAACCTTAGCCCCAGCCTTAAAAGCTGCCGGATTTGAAATCGAATTTTCAAATGCTGGCCTATACATCTGGTGCACGCGAAATGAAAGCGATTGGGAATCAGTTTCGTGGCTGGCTAAGTTAGGAATCTTGGCCACACCTGGAAATTTCTATGGCCCGCTCGGGCAATCGCATATTCGGATTGCCATGACTGCCACAGATTTGCAGATTGCTGATGCCGCAGCTCGTATTACTGCGGCTTTAAAGGTTTAACAATGACCGTTGGAATTCTGCTAGTTGGCGGTTTTGGTACTCGGTTACAACCACTGACAAATAAGACTCCGAAGCCAATGTTACCTATTGCAAATTTGCCAGTAACTGAACACCAATTACTCGCTGCAAAAGCTGCTGGCATCACCAAACTGGTGCTAGCAACTGCTTATTTAGCTGAAACATTTACGCCTTATTTTGGAGATGGCGCTAAGTGGGGAATCGAGCTTAAGTACGCATTAGAGAGCGAACCCCTTGGAACCGGTGGCGCGATTAGAAATGCCGCTGAGTTGATTTTCTCCGAAATTTCTGAGAACGAATCAATTGTGGTCTTTAATGGCGATGTATTAAGTCGGCATGATCTGACCGCGCAAATAAATTTACATCAAAGTTCATCGGCTGCAGTTACCTTGCACCTAGTTAGCGTCGAAGATGCTCGCCCCTATGGCTGTGTGCCATTTGATGAAAATGGCCGGGTTACTGACTTCCTGGAAAAAATGGAAAACCCAATCACAAATACAATTAATGCTGGTTGCTATGTTTTTAGTCCGCAAGTAATCAAGGAAATTGAACTCGGTAAAGTAGTAAGTGTTGAGCGAGAAGTATTTCCGCAACTACTCAAATCTGGAAAAGTTGTGCAAGCATTTGTTGATGATTCATATTGGTTGGATATGGGAACCCCAAAAGCTTTACTCAAAGGTTCGCAAGACTATGTTGGTAATCGCGATTTTATTGTTGGCGCAAATTCAAATATTTCAGCTAGTGCAAAAATTGTTAACGCAAGTGCAATTGGTAGCTATGTAACCATTGGCGCAAATGTAGAAATTTCTGCTTCAATCATTAGAGATGGCGTAACAATTGCTGAGGGCTCTAAATTAGAAAGTGTTTTTGTTGATGCCAATACAACGGTTCCAGAAAAAACCCAGGTGAGTGGTGCCTACTTATCCGGTAACGAAATAATCGCGTTAAAACTTTAAAAACCCTCAACTTCTACTTTAGTTTTTACGCTTAATTCATGTCCAATTTGCCGTTTTTAGGCCTGCTTGGGCTTGACTTAACTGACTTACACGCGTGTAATTCACCTAAGAGAAGGCCACATGCCGTCAGGGCAGGGCCACTATTTATGTGGAGCGTTATTAATGCCGATTCGTCCAGCACAAAACCCTTCCTCCTCAGGTCCCGTAATTCAGTTAGCCAGTGGCGAAAGCGTTGAGCTTTCCTGGCAAGAACGTGCACTTTGTGCGCAAACCGATCCCGAAGCTTTTTTCCCAGAAAAGGGTGGCTCCACTCGCGAAGCAAAGCGAGTCTGCCTTTCCTGCGATGTTCGTTCTGAATGTCTTGAATACGCTCTCGCACACGATGAGCGCTTCGGAATTTGGGGCGGGCTCTCCGAGCGAGAGCGACGTCGACTTAAGCGTCGACCTGCTTAATCGATTCATTTCGATTAATTAGGAAACCAATAAAGAAACGCCAACAAAAATTATGGCGACTACAAAAACAACAGACCCATTTCATGTTACCGCTGTAATTGTTTCTCACGACGGTGCAATCTGGTTACCTGAAGTTATCTCGGCGATATCTTCGCAAACTCGTCGCTTAGATAAAATTGTTGCAGTTGATACTGGTTCCAAAGATAAATCAGCTGCACTTTTAAAAGCAGCAAAGATTCCAGTTCTTTCACTACCTCGCAACGCTGGTTTTGGTGATGCGGTTTATCGCGCCGTTGAAAAGTTTCCGAAATCAAATGATGAACGTAACGAATGGATTTGGGTTATACATGATGACTGTGCACCAAAACCTGATGCCTTAGAAAAATTGTTAGCAGAGCTAGTCGATCGCCCCAATGTAGCTATGGCTGGACCAAAGTTGTTGGGCTGGCATGATCGCTCGCACTTACTTGAAGTTGGCATCAGCATTACTAATAACGGTGCTCGTTGGACTGGCATGGAGCCTCAAGAATACGACCAAGGTCAGCACGATGGCGTTCGCGATGTTCTTTCAGTAAGTACCGCCGGTGCTCTCATTCGACGAGATGTTTTTGTAGAACTTGGTGGCTACGACCCGCAACTAGCGCTATTTCGCGATGATGTCGATTTCGGGTGGCGTATCCGTATGGCCGGTCATTCGATAATTGTTATTACGGATGCTGTTGCTTTTCACGCTCAGGCTGCCGCATCGGAACGTAGATCGGTAGATGTCGAGGGCGCGTTTCTGCATCGTCCTTTGCTGTTAGACCGACGCAACTCAGCCTATGTTTTACTGGCGAATTCTTCAGTTTGGCTATTGCCTTGGTTAATGCTGCAGTTGACAACTAGCGCAGCGATTAGATCTTTCGGCTACTTAATTGCAAAATTACCGGGCTATGCCAGTGATGAAATCTTGGCTATTGCTTCACTTGTTTTCCGTCCAGCAATTCTGCGGGCAGCTCGCAAGGAGCGCCGGATTAATCGCCTGTTGTCTCCTCGAGTAATTGCCGATTACATCCCGCCGCGGTTTACTCAGTATCGAAATAGCATCAACAATTTTTTGGAGTCAATTCGAGATCGAATATTTGCAAAGCTGCCCACAGATAACGATATTGATGAAGAATTTGATGATGATGCTGATCTGCTAACGCCGGTCAAGATAGTCAGCTGGGTGAGTGTGCTTAAACGCCCTCAAGTTATCTTAGGAGTCTCGTTACTTATCTTTACATTACTGTCATCAAGGTCGCGCTTTGGTTCTTTAATTGGTGGCGCCTTGGCAACCACACCTCATGGCACTAGCTCACTTTGGCGAAGTTATATTGAATCCTGGCATCAAGTCGGTATGGGAAGTTCATCGCCTACACCACCTTGGGTCGCAATCCTTTCCTTGCTCTCGATTTTTTTCTTTGGCAAACCGTCAGTCTTAATCACTTTCTTAATCTTCTTTGCGCCAGCATTAATGGCAATCTCGGCGTATAAGTTTTTAAAACTCTTAACTGCTAATTCTTGGTTACGGGTGTCTGCGAGCATACTTTATGCAATTAGCCCAGTTGCAATTGCCAGTGTAAATACAGGGCGCCTAGGAACTCTAGTTTTGCTAATTCTGTTGCCTTGGATTGTTGCCAGCATTCCCACTCTTGAAAATTTTGAGAAAATTTCATGGCGTCGCATTTTTGGGGTAGCGCTTTTGATCTCAATTGCAACTTCATTTACCTTGATGGTTTGGCTGGCCATGTTGTTGGTAACCGCAGTTGGGGTTGGCCTCGATGTAAAGAGCTTTAACTTGGATCTAAGCCAAGAGCTTTTTGATCAAAAAATTAAGCGCCGCATAGCCCTCTTGGTCACGCCTCTTATTGTTACTGCACCATGGTCTCTAGTCGCAATTATTGATCCAACTCGTTTTCTTTATGAGCCCGGAATCTTGTTAAGTGGTGGCGGACCAAACCTGGCATTCCTCGGAAACCCAGGTGGCCCAGGAGCGCTACCTTGGTGGGCAATTAGTCCGCTGACACTAGTGCTAATAGTTGCGCTCTTTGCGAGCACGCAATTACGCAAAGTCGCACAATTAGGAATCTTGTTCTTGCTCTGCTCGGTAGCGCTAAGTGTTCTTTCAATAACCGGAAACGGCACGATCGCACCTACCCAACTTTGGGTTGGTGCGTTCTTAGCAATTGCGACTTTGGCGGCAGTGACAGTCAGCACGATCATTCTGAATGACTTAAGAGATTATTTGATTGCAACTAATATCAATTACCAACATATTTTATCGGCGTGCTTACTTCTGTTAACGTTGGGATATTCGGCAACTACGATTTCCTGGAATATCTCACAAGCTACTTCTTCACCAGTTTATTCAAAGAGCGTTAACATTTTGCCGGAATATCTGGGTGTGGAAGTTGATGCAAAGACGCTGGTTTTGCGCGAGATCACTAATCGAAATCTGACCTCACTAGCTTTTTATATTTCACGAGGTTCAGATATCACTCTAGGCGAACCAGACGTTGCTCCGATCCAAGATCCTGCGATTGCGAAAGCGGTAATTAAGCTTACTGACGGAAGTGGATTAAGTACGAGTAAAACTTTCGCGGATTTTGGAATTAAGTACTTATTTGCCAAGAATCCAATCGATAAGGATGTAGTTCGTACTATCGACTCCCTCGGTGGCTTTACACGCACCTCAGCAACGACTGATGGCATAGTTTGGAAAGTGAGTGAGCCAACTGGTCGCTTAGTCTTTACCAACATAAAAGGTGAAGTGACGCTACTTGCAAGTGGTGGAATTGGCGTCACGACCAACGTTCCAGGTCCGGGAGTGATTACTCTGACTGAAAATTATGATTTAGGCTGGCAAATTCTGCAAAATGGTTTGAAACTTGAGCGGAGCAAGAACGAAGCGGGATTACCGCAGTTCAAGGTGCTTGAAGCTGGCGAGTTCACTTTGATCCATGATGGAACTTTGCGTCGAGGAGCACTAAGTCTGCAATTTATTGCCTGGACAGTTTTGATTATTTTGGCGCTACCTGCCGGCCGACGAAAGCGCGAGATCTCGGATATGGAGCTCTCATGAAGTTTCAGAAAGGTGTGATCTTAGTTGGAATCATTGCGCTAGTTCTATTAGCTACAAATTTATTTGATGCAAATACAAGTGCACGTCAATATTCGAAGTCTTATCCTGCTGTTGTTTGCCCACCCAACCCAGCGGGTGTCACGACAGCTTCTTCAGTTGCATCAAAGATGACGCCCTTTTATCGAGTTGGAAATAAGAGCACCAAATTAGTTAGCATAAAGACACTTCGTTATTCCAGTGTCAGCGATCCAATTGTGCTACAAACTGAAGGCGTTACTCCAGTAAGTTTTCAGAGCCGGACCGGAGTATGGGCTGGTTCAGTTCTCTGCATGGCTCCTGCAACATCGCAATGGTTTGTCGGTGGAACTTCGGATGTGAGCAGTAGCGGAGTTATTTATTTAGTAAATAGCGGCTTAAGTGTTTCAATTGCAGATGTTTTCACTTGGAGTGAAAATGGCGAACAGTCGCTAAAAACCATCACCTTAAAGGCGAATTCAAGTGCGGCAGTGAAACTTGATTCACTTGCACCAGGGGACTCAGACGTCGTGGTTAAAGTTGTTGCAAGATCAGGCCGAGTTAACAGCTTCTTAATTGACGAACGTGTAAAAGGTTTGCAAAAGCTAGGTGGTGATTCGGTAAACGCAATTTCGGCCCCAGCCAGAAAATTTGTAATAACTGGAATCCCGCAACAATTAGTTAAGAAGAAAGCACCAAATCATTACCTGCGTTTATTTGTGCCAGGCGTTGCAGATGCGAATTTCACCCTCGAACTGCTATCGAGCAATGGCCGATTTATTCCAGCTGGCTTTAACGAACGTAAACTGGCCAGTGGCAAAGTTGTTGAGTTTAAGTTCAAGCCAGAGGTAGCTAAAGGGGTTTTTGCGATCAAGCTGACATCAGATCAACCTTTAGTTGCGGCTATTCGATCTCGTGCCACTTCTAACGAAAGTAGCGACTTTGTCTGGAGCACTCCTTCGCCAGCTCTCGCTCCAATGCAAATTGCGATCGGTGGGATTTTGCCGAAGATTGTCTTTGCCGGCGATGTAATCGCTGTCGACCTAAAAATTGAGTTTTCAAATGGAAAAGTTACGGAAAAGAGCATTACTGGCACAGATCTAGTTAGCTGGCAAGTGCCAAATAATGCGATCGCTATCACCGTTCTTGGTGCTGGCAAAGACAACTACGCAGGCGCTCTGATTGCGGCAAAGAGTGGCTATGCCTTTTTCCCAATAGCACCAGGTGCTGAACTTACTAAAGTGGCAATTCCATCCTCAAACATTCGGGTTCTAAATCCATAAAATCCCAAGTTTTACGCAGCTGCCCACTAATCTGAGACATATGAGTTCGCTAAAAGTAGGTCGCGCATGTTCTCGCGCTAGCTGCCGTCGGATGGCCGCTATGACTTTGACCTACATATACGCCGAGTCAACTGCGGTAGTCGGACCACTAGCAACTTATTCCGAACCACATGCATATGATCTCTGTGAAATTCATGCCGAACGTTTAACAGTTCCAAATGGTTGGGAAGTTATTCGCGCGCAAATGACAGATAGCCAGAGTGGCCCTTCTAATGATGATCTAATGGCGATAGCAGAAGCGGTTCGCGAAGTCGCTTCAACTCCGATTCCTGAAGATACTCCAACGGCTGCAGCTATTGCAGCGAGCACCGAGCACATCGGTCGACGAGGTCATCTTCGAGCCGTACCAAATAAATAATTAATCGAGTAGTCATGAATGAAAACATCCCCGATATCTTTAAAGCATATGACATTCGTGGTTTAGTCGACGGCGAGCTTTCTCCTGATTTTGCATTTGCAGTTGGTTTAGCTTTTGCCAGATTCCTTGAGTTAGAGCGTGAGCCGAGTACAGTGCTAATCGGTGAAGATATGCGCCCCTCATCTCCAGAATTAGCCGAAGCCTTCTCGGCCGGAGTAACAAGCAACGGTACAAATGTAATTCGAATTGGTTTGGTATCAACTGACCTGCTTTATTTTGCGGCTGGTTCAAAGAATCTGCCAGGTGCGATGTTTACCGCCAGCCATAATCCAGCCGCTTACAACGGCATAAAGTTATGTTTAAGTGGCGCTCGTCCGATTGGCAAAGAAACCGGCCTTAAAACGATTGAGAATTTTGTTCGTAATGGCATGCCGCTTGTTATGCGCCCAGTTGGTATGGAAACCAGCGAAGATTTACTTCAAGCATACTCCGATCATCTTCATGAGTTAGTTTCGTTCAAAGGTAACCGACCGCTGAAGATAGTTATTGATGCAGGTAATGGCATGGCTGGATTTACTGCCCCGGCAATATTTGATCGGTTAGGTGCTGAGATTATTCCGCTCTACTTTGAGCTTGATGGAAATTTTCCTAACCATGAAGCTAATCCAATTGATCCAGCAAATTTACGAGACCTACAGAAATCGGTTCTCGAAAACAAAGCTGATATCGGGCTGGCTTTCGATGGTGATGCTGATCGCTGCTTCTTGGTTGACGAAAAAGGCGAAACTGTTGATCCCTCTCTGCTCACGGCACTAATTGCTAGTCGTGAGTTGATTAAACATCCAGGGGCAACAATTATTCACAGTTTGATTTCTTCGCGAACAGTTGTCGAAGTTATTAATGAATTAGGCGGTGTCCCCGTTAGATCGCGAGTTGGTCACTCTTACATCAAAGCGCTGATGGCAGAGACTGGAGCAATATTTGGCGGCGAGCATTCTGGTCATTTCTACTTTAAAGATTTCTGGCGAGCCGACTCTGGTGCACTAGCTGCACTGCACGCATTGGCCGCTCTTGGAGAATCTGATAAAACTATTTCCCAGCTCCTGGCACCGTTTAAAAGATATTTCGCAAGCGGCGAAGTGAATTCTCGAGTCGTTGATTCGGCACTAGTTATCAAAGCAATCAAGGAGAAATACTCAGTGCTATCTGAATTCGAGATCGATGAACTCGACGGCTTAACTGCTTCTACATCTACTTGGTGGTTTAACGTGCGGGCCTCAAATACCGAACCGTTGTTGCGTCTGAATGTAGAAGCCAATACGGCGGCAAATATGGCAGCCCATCGCGATGAGCTTTTGGCGCTAATTAACGCTTAACTGCTGCGTCTAAGTAGAACTCAACTAGGCATTGCCGATACTCTTGCCTTCTGGCGGGGTCCTGCCTAATTGACCACTTTCACTAACTATTTAGGAGTATTTGCCGTGAACGTACCCGTAACAAAGACCGTACCTCGCAATGATATTGCCGATGCTTCGCTAGCCGAGCAAGGCCGAAAGCGAATTGAATGGGCCGAACGCAATATGCCAGTTCTAGCTCAAATTCGTACCCGATTTGAAAAGTCACAACCTTTTGCTGGTATTCGTATTGCTGCCTGCATGCACGTGACCACTGAGACCGCCAACTTAATGCGGGTTCTTAAGGCTGGAGGTGCAGAGATCGCTCTTTGTGCTTCAAACCCACTTTCAACTCAAGATGACACAGCTGCAGCTTTAGTACATGAATATGGCATTAGCGTTTTTGCTAAGAACGCCGTTGATCGCGATGGCTACTACGCGCACTTAAATGCAGCGCTTGATATCGAGCCACACCAAGTTTTCGACGACGGTTGCGATTTAGTTAATGTTTTGCATACAACTCGTCAAGAATTAATTCCAAATGTTGCCGGCGGTTGCGAAGAAACCACAACTGGCGTGATTCGCTTAACTCAGATGGCTAAAGATGGCGCACTGAAGTTCCCAATGATTGCGGTTAATGACACTGACACCAAGCACATGTTTGATAATCGTTATGGCACCGGCCAATCAACCCTCGATGCAGTATTCCGTGCAACTAACTACCTACTTGCTGGCCGTATTGTTGTTGTAGCTGGTTTCGGTTACTGCGGCAAGGGTGTAGCAGAGCGTGCCAAGGGCATGGGTGCCGATGTAATCGTGACTGAAATTGATCCAACTAAAGCACTTGATGCCATGATGCAAGGCTTCCGCGTTATGCCAATGACTGATGCTGCAAAAGTTGGCGATGTATTCATTACGGTTACTGGTAACCGCGATGTTCTGCGCGATGAGCACTTCGCAGTCATGAAGGATGGCGCAATTATGGCTAACTCAGGTCACTTTGATATTGAAATCGATGTTGCTTGGCTAGAAAGCAACGCTAAGAGCAAGAATGCCAAGATGCGTCATCAAACTGATGAATATGTAATGGCTGACGGGCGTCGCCTGCTGTTAATTGCCGAAGGCCGTTTGGTAAACCTAGGTGCCGCCGAAGGTCACCCAGCATCTGTAATGGATATGTCATTTTCAGATCAAGCGCTAACCGCTGAATACTTAGTGAAGGAAGCTAAGAATCTGGCAGCTGGAATTCATGAAGTTCCTACCTATATAGACAAAGAAGTTGCCAGCCTTAAACTAAGCAGCATGGGTGGCAAGATCGATGTCCTTACACCAGCACAAGACTTGTATTTGAATTCTTGGGAACACGGAAGCTAAATGACTTTAGTCATGGTCGTCGATGACGATCAGGATCTTGCGGAGATGCTCGGCATCGTTTTAACCGGTGCCGGCATCGACGTGGATCTAGTAAGTCGAGGCGATGAAGTCATCGATGTTTTTCGCAATAATCCACCAGACTTAGTTTTATTGGATGTGATGCTGCCAGGTTTAGATGGCATCGAAGTTTGTAAGTTAATCAGAGCAGAATCAATGGTTCCAATTGTGATGCTGTCGGCTAAAGGCGATACCCACGATGTCGTTCGTGGCCTTGAAGCTGGCGCCGATGATTACATGGTTAAACCATTTAGACATCCATCAGAATTAATTGCGCGAATCCGCACTCGCTTGCGTCGTACTAATACTGATATCTCAGGACTCTTAACTATTGCTGATCTAGTAATCGACGTTGTTGCGCACCAAGTATCGCGTGCCGGAAAACAAATTGCGCTGACTCGCCTAGAATTTGATCTGTTAGTTGCGCTAGCTCGCGAACCAGGTCGAGTCTTTTCGCGCGATGCGTTACTTAGTGAAGTTTGGGGTTATCGCCATTCAACCGATACCCGTCTAGTTAACGTTCACGTGCAACGTTTGCGCGCCAAAGTTGAACACGACCCCGAGCATCCGGAAATTGTTGTAACTGTGCGAGGTGTTGGTTACAAAGCCGGCGGCCAGTAAATGCGATCTAGTGGTGCGCAAAAACCGCATTCTTTAGCGCTTCGAGTTGTTCTTTCCACCATTTTTCTTTCATTAGTCGTAATTTCAGTTACCGGCAGCACCCTTTACTCCAGACTTTCAGCGGGTATTAAGCAAGTGAAAGTAGATACTTCGATTATCGAAGCTCGTTCAACCATATTTAGCGCTCAATATCGGCTTGCTATTGCTTCTGGAAATCCGAATGACTCGGTTCGGGATATTTTTAATTCAGTAATAACTTCAGCAACCACGATCGGAACAAATGAAAGTGGTCGCGAAGTCGTGATTCTGCGAGTTCCTGGATCTGCAATTGGTAAAGAAAACTACGAAGTCAGTACTAATTTAGTGTCAAGCGATTCAATTCCGCAGTATTTACGTAAGCGGGTACAGAATTCGGAGAGTCTTGAGTCAACGAACTTGCAAATTAATTATGCCGGTGCAACTTCGGTAGCCGGTTTTGCAGTTGGACAACGAATAAGTATTCCCAAAGGTGGCGAATATGAAATGTATGTACTTTTCAGCTTAGCTGATCAGGCAGCTACATTGAGGTTAATTAGTAGTTCTCTGTATTTAACTGGTTTAGCGTTAATCATTCTAATCGCCTTGATTATTTGGATCGTGATTCACCAAGTTGTAAAACCAGTTCGAGATGCAGTTAAAATCTCGCAACAGTTCACCGAAGGTGATTTCAGTCAGCGTATGCAAGTAAAGAGCAATGATGAAATTGCTAGTCTTGGTAATGCATTTAATGCCATGGCTGAATCACTGGAAAAACAAATTGCGCGACTAGAAAATCTCTCTCGAGTTCAACAACGCTTCGTCTCTGATGTTTCGCATGAACTACGTACTCCACTAACAACGCTGCGCATGTCCTCTGAAGTTATTCACAATGCGCGTGAAGGATTTGAACCAGTAATCGCTCGCAGCTCTGAACTATTAATTGGACAGATCGATCGCTTTGAACGCTTACTAGAAGATCTCCTTGAAATTAGTCGCTTTGATGCTGAGGTGGCCGTCCTAGAAGCGGTTGAATTCGACATCTGTGGCTCGCTAGAGCGTTGCATTGCTGATCTTTCGCAAGTTGCCACAGAAAATGGTGTGGAGATCAATCTAAATCGCCCTCGTGATTCGGTATTTATAAATGGTGATATTCGAAGAGTTGAGCGAATTATGCGAAATCTATTAAGTAACGCGATTGATCATGCCGAAGGCAAGCCCGTAGAAGTGCGCGTAATGGCCTCACCAGAAGATGTTGCTGTTGGAGTTCGAGATTACGGAGTTGGCATCGAGCCAAAGCTACTCAATCGGGTCTTCGATCGTTTTTGGCGAGCAGATCCATCTCGTGCTCGAACTCGCGGTGGTACTGGTTTAGGTTTATCAATAGCCCTAGAAGATGCACGCTTGCACAATGGCGAACTCGAGGCCTGGGGCGAACTGGGCAAAGGCACTCACTTTGTTCTTTATCTACCTAGACGCGCAGGTGATCAATTGCAATCTCGGTTAATTTCGCTAAAGGGTTAGCCACATCTGATCTTTAGCTGGCAAATTAATTCTTCGCTCGAGCCTAGCCTTGCCACATGCGCTTATTCTCAGATTTTAAATATTTGCTTTTTCCAACTAGATGCTTTGGTTGTCGTGAACTTGGTTATTCAATCTGTTCACAATGCCGGAAACTATGGAACCCGCATATCTATCAAAGTCGAATCTCTAGTTTTATTGTTTACTCAGCGATTCCGTATTCGCCGGTGGCAAAGAACATTTTATTGGCGGCGAAAGAACAGAGTATAAAATCGGCGGACCTACTAGTGCTAGCTGCGTTGAGAGCATCGCTACAAGGACTACTTCAGAAACATTCTGGGTGCGCACTAGTACCAATTCCATCTAGGAATTCTTCAAACCGCAGACGCGGTAGAGATTTCATCCACGAGATAGCGATCTCAGTTGCCAAAGATTTCGGCGTGGCTGTTCTACCACTGCTAACACATCAAAGAATTATTCGTGATCAAAGTAAATTGAATATTGCCAGCAGGCGCGAGAATTTGGCTATGGCGCTGACCGTAAAACCTGAATTCCCTGGGAATTATTCAGGCGAGAAAGTCGTTATTTTGGATGATTTGGTAACGACTGGAGCCACCATCAATGAGGCGTACCGCGCCTTAACCAAAGGTGGGTTTAAGGTGCAGGCTGCTGCTACGGCTTGTGTGGCGCTACGTAGGCGTGAATAACCCCTAAGATTGGGGAGTTATCCCTTAAGTTGGCGTTGGTTTTTGAAGGACTGGCAATTGTCAGCAAAAGTAACTTTGAAAGGTCTGGGTGGCTCAATGCCTGCAATTCTCGATCGGATTATGCGTGCAGGCGAAGGTCGCATCCTAAAGGAGTTGAGCAAGACCGTTGTAAAAGTAAATTCTTTTGAGGCAGCCACCGTTGCCCTATCTGATGAAGAACTTCGTGCTAAGACCGCTGAATTCAAGGCACGTTATGCCAAGGGTGAATCCCTTGATGATTTATTGCCCGAAGCTTTCGCCACAGTTCGCGAAGCCGCAAAACGCACATTAGGGCAACGTCATTACGACGTACAGTTAATGGGCGGCGCAGCGCTTCACTTGGGAAATATTGCCGAAATGCGCACTGGTGAAGGTAAGACTCTGGTCGCAACGCTTCCTTCTTACTTAAATGCGATCGCCGGCAAAGGTGTACACGTTGTAACTGTTAATGACTATCTCGCAGAGCGTGATAGTGAATGGATGGGCCGTATTCACCGTTTCTTGGGGCTGACTGTTGGCGTGATTTTAAACAACATGACTCCAGCAGAACGTCGCGATGCGTATAACTGCGATATTACTTATGGCACAAATAATGAATTTGGCTTTGATTACCTGCGCGACAACATGGCTTGGTCACTTGATGATTGCGTGCAACGCGAACATTTTTTCGCAGTAGTTGACGAAGTAGACTCGATTTTAATTGATGAAGCCCGTACTCCTCTGATTATCTCTGGTCCCGCTGATAAAGCGACTAAGTGGTATGTCGAGTTCGCAAATATTGTTTTAAAACTTGAGCGAGATGTTCACTATGAAATTGATGAAAAAAAGAAAACCGTAGGCATCCTTGAAGAAGGTGTAACTCGCGTAGAAGAGCTGCTGCAGATTGAAAACCTTTACGAGGCCGTCAATACGCCAATGATTGGGTACTTGAATAATGCAGTGCGCGCAAAGGAGCTATTCAAGCGCGATAAAGATTATGTAGTTATGAATGGCGAACTTCTAATTGTTGATGAGCATACCGGTCGCATGTTGGCCGGCCGTCGCTACAGCGAAGGTCTACATCAAGCCCTGGAAGCTAAAGAACGCATTGAAATCAAAGATGAAAACCAGACTTTGGCAACCATTACTCTGCAGAACTACTTCCGCTTATATAAAACTATTTCTGGCATGACTGGTACGGCCATGACTGAGGCATCTGAATTTCATCAGATCTATAAACTTGGCGTGGTGCCGATTCCAACTAACCGCGGAATGGTGCGTATCGATCAGGCGGATTTGGTTTATAAATCTGAGATCGGCAAATTTAACGCGGTAGCAAAAGATATTGTTGAACGTCATCGCAAGGGTCAACCAGTTTTAGTTGGTACCGTCAGCGTTGAAAAATCTGAAGAACTATCAGCGATCCTGCGCAAGTCAGGTGTTGCCCACGAAGTTCTAAATGCGAAACATCACGAACGCGAAGCCACGATTATTGCTCGTGCCGGAATTAAAGGTGCCGTAACCGTTGCTACCAACATGGCAGGACGCGGTACTGACATCATGCTCGGTGGCAACCCAGAGTTCATGGCAGATTTCGAACTACAGCGCCGCGGAATTTCGCCAGTAGATAACGCTGCTGAATACGAAGCAGCATGGCCAGTCGAGATTGCTCGTCAAAAAGCAGCTGTTGCGAAAGAGCACGAAGAAGTTATCGCCCTTGGTGGGCTTTACGTTCTTGGCACTGAACGCCATGAATCTCGTCGTATTGATAATCAGCTGCGCGGCCGTTCCGGTCGTCAAGGCGATCCTGGTGAATCACGTTTCTATCTTTCACTTCAAGATGACTTAATGCGTCGCTTTAATTCAGGCATCGTAGAGCGTGTTTTATCGGCTGCCGGAATTCCAGAGGATGAACCAATCGAATCAAAGATGGTCAGCAATGCAATTCGTTCGGCTCAGACCCAAGTTGAAGCACAGAACTTCGAAATTCGTAAGAATGTTTTGAAGTATGACGATGTAATGAACCGTCAACGCGAGGTAATTTATGGTGAACGTCGCTTAGTTCTAGAAGGAAAAGATCTCAAGGAACAAGTTATTGAATTTATGCAAGATACCCTGTCCGCATATGTCGATGCAGCAACTGCTTCGGGATATGCCGAAGACTGGGATCTAGAAACGCTTTGGAACCATCTCAAAGTCATCTACCCAATCTCGTTTAGCCCAGCTGATCTTGATGCCGAACTTGGGGGTCGCGCTGGCCTAGATGCTGAACTTCTAAAGCACCGGGTTATCGAAGATCTAGCCAAGGCATATGCAGATCGTGAAAACTCACTGAGTTCTGAAGTCACTCGTGAGCTAGAACGTAAAGTTCTGCTTTCGGTACTTGATCGCAAATGGCGCGAACATCTTTACGAAATGGACTATCTACAAGAAGGCATTGGCCTTCGCGCGATGGCCCAACGTGATCCATTGGTTGAATATCAGCGTGAAGGTTACGAATTATTTGCAGCCATGATGGATGCAATCAAAGAAGAAATTGCTGGCTTCCTTTTCAATGTCGAAGTCACTGTTGAATCATCTGAGGTCCAAGCAAAGGGCATTGAAGCAAAACCAGTTTCACCAATTGGGTTGCAGTACAGCGCAGCTGATGAAAATGGCAATGTAACCAAGAACGACGTTTCGCGAAATGCGCCCTGCCCTTGTGGTTCTGGAAAGAAGTACAAGCGTTGCCATGGCGGCGCTTAACTCACAGACCTATAGATATTTTCAACTTTAGTTAAATCAGAAATAGCTCAGTACATAGCCATTTCTGATCAATACCTTCAAAACGCATTACCAATGAACGCAGCCGGTCGCCGTATCTAACGGTTAACACTGATTCTGCGATCCCATCTAACGGTTGATTCACATGTAGCTTTCTAATCCGACCAATGTTTTTAACCGAGCCGGTATCTGCGACTAACTTGGCGAAAATATTTCTATGTGTCCATCTAGCTAATTGCGCAGCTGGACGTTTGCCAGCCCAGATCTCAAGTGCGCTAACTCCGTACTTCAAGGCCCATCCGCTTATCTCCGGTAACTCACTCGCTGAAGTAGGCATTGGCGCAAAATCGGGGTCATATTCATCCCCATATGAAGTTGGGATCAGATACAACTTAGCTTTCTGTGGCGCTTCAGCAGGCACAGGGGAGCGAAACAGGTCTAGTACTGGGTGTCCCGGGATCTCATCTTGGTTACTTGAAATCAGTGAAAAAGTTATGGTTTGGAAAATTGGTTCAACGGATAAATCAGTAGTTGTCATGGCTAGAGAATTTCTTTTGCAAGGCTGGCTCAGATCACTCCAATTGATGACTCGGACTCATCCGAAAGGATGACTGTGGATGAGGAGACTACGAAAGTCTGTTGGCGCCGTTAGATGCCTTTTATGTCTACTAAGAAATCGAAAATTCAAGCTCGCGTACTAATTGCAGCATCACTGTTAGTCGCTTCAATCTGCTCAAGCATCCTAATTTCAACACTCTCAAATCAAAAGCAAAGTTTCTGGATTGCAAATCGTGAACTAACTCCAGGACAACAAATTGCTGCCACTGACATTTCGAAAGTCCAAGTTAATATCTCGGCGATCTCTGATAATTACGTGCCTTCTAGCGTAAATCCAATTGGCAGTATCGTGATAAATCGAATTCAACGTACTTCGTTGATTGCGACCCAATCAATTAGTTCGCAAAGCGAAGCCATAAATAGTGCTGAAGTTTCATTAACAATTAGAGCAATTGATTTGCCGGGTACAGTTTTGGCTGGTGATCGAATAAGTATCTATCTTCTAGAAGATGCCGAGGCAGGAGCTTTTCCGTCAGAACCAGAGCTAGTGTTGAGTGATATTTATTTAGGCTCCATTGAGCGCAAAAATTCTAACTTCGGTTCGGAAGCTGCAATAACCATTGCAATTGGCCGAGAAGAGATTTCCGATGTGCTCAGAGCTACTACCTATGGCCGATTAGTGGTGGTGAAACTACATGGTTGAAAGTAGTACTCATACGATAATTACCGCGATATCGGATAGTAATTTTGAAAGCTTTGTATCTAGTAATTTGCATTCTCAAGGTTGGGACATTGTGGCTAGAGCGGTAGATGTTGCTGCTTTACAGGTATTCCTAACTCAGAATTGTGAGAATGCAAAGAATTCAATTTTGATTTATGCCCCAGATTTACCGGGCTTTAGCGATGACTTGGTTGCAAACTTACGTTCTAATTTCCGTCACGTAATTGGCTACGGTACCGAGTCCGAGTTGGCTAGCTTTGATTCGCTATCACCAAGACCAACAGACCCAACCGAATTAGTCTCACAAATTCGCTCTGTCCTGCGTCGAGAATTTCGCGAACCGCTAATTTCGAGCCATAAAGTAAGCAATTTAGCTGGCGCCAAGGTTATTGCGATTGCCTCGGCCGGCTCTGCTACCGGAGCTACGACCTTGGCGTTGAATCTGGCGATGGAATCTAGTTTGTTAGAAAAGCGAACCCTGCTAATTGATGGCAATTCAATCGAACCCACAATAGCCATAGCCCTGGAACTACGTAACTTGCGAGGAGATCAGAATCCTAGATTGATCTCACAACTTCTTTGGGCCTATGAATTAACGGAGAGCAAGAGTGCCAGCTTCGATAAATTTATGACTGGTGCTTATGCTAACTTCGATTTAATCATTATCGATCTTGGCTCAATTTCTAATTTGGCCATGAAGTTAACTGATCGTCGCTGGAATTCCCAATGTCTGATTTGGAGTAGTGATAACTGCGATGAAATTTGGATAAATTCCAGGCCTGATGAGGTTGGTCGCTTCAGATTAACTCGACTAATTCAGGAATTAACCAAGAATAAAATCAAAGCTAAGTTGCAATTTGTAGCGAATTTAGAAGTCCCTCGTCGCCGGAGTGATCAGGGAGCGCATGAGTTAGCGGCACAAATAGATCAGTTAAATCCGCTAAATCGATTGACTTTACCTAGAGATAACCGGGCAGTCGCAGCTGCGGCAACTACTAGTACTTCGCTCAGTGAAGCCAGCCCAAAATCGATGTTGCGCAAGGCGATTCTCAAAATTGCAAGCGAGGTCTAGTTTTAGGCTGTGGTGAATCTTCCAATAGAGTTAGCCCATGCGCGGATACTTGGCTTTAACTCCAGATGAGTTAGCTCAGCTCTTAAATGATGGTGAAATTTCAATTGATACCGCCTTTGTGCCAACGAGTCAGTTTAAAAGTATAAATCCAGAACTCGGCGAAGAAGAGTCGGAATATATCCTTTCCTTGCTGGCAGCTGAAGATTCAATTTCATATCAAGAAGATTCTGCAAAATTCTCATTTGTGTTAGCCGTAGATCTAGAAGAATCACAAGTAGGGCAAGAATCTGAAGTCGAAGTGCAGCTAATTTCACCCATTAAATTTAGTCAGGCTGACTGCTTATTCGTCGGAGCTGCAGATGATCATGATGGCGAACTAACTTGGTATGCGGCGCAAGAGATCGCGATTCACCTTCCTAATTGGCAGGTTACTTAAATGAGTCCGATCGAAAATTTGCTTAATGGCCGCAGCACATTATCACCTGCTCAAATTTATCGGTTGCAAGAACTTATTGCTGATTGGCAGTTACTTACCGATCTATCTTTCGCAGACTTAATTCTTTGGGTTCCGCTGCGCTCTGATGCGACATCTTGGCCAACTGGTTATGTGGCCATCGCACATATTCGACCTACGACTTCGGCAACAGTGTTTGCCAACGACTTAATTGGCTCCGAAGTTACTTGGGGGGAACGACCTAGGTTAGATGAAGCGCTTTCTGGCGCTGATATCGTGCGAGATTCGGAACCTGAATTAATCGGTGAATTGTTAATTAAAGAAGAGACAATTCCAGTAATTCATGAAGGGCAAGTAATCGCGGTTATCTCACGCCATCGAAATGCTGAGCTAATGCGTTCGCCCAGCCGATTAGAACTTAACTATCGCGAGATTGCTAACAACCTTTACCGAATGGTTGTTGAAGGTACCTATCCATATCATGATGCGTCCTCGATTTTCGACCCAACTGCTCGTGTAGGTGATGGCCTAATTCGACTGGATTTAAATGGCGTGATTACTTATGCCAGCCCTAATGCCAGATCTGCCTTTAACCGAATGGGTTGGGGGAATGACTTAGAGGGCTTTAATTTAGGAGAAGTAGCGTCACAGGTGTCTGTACAACGTAATGAATCACATCACGAAGGAATTCGCAGTTCACTCAGTGGAAAATCTTTACGTCGTGCCGAAATTGAGAATCAAGGCGCAACCATTGATTTAATGGTGATGCCACTATTGCAAGGCGATGATCGAATTGGTGCGATTGTTTTGTTGCACAATGTTACCGAGTTACGCCGTCGTGAACGTGAGCTGGTAACTAAAGACGCCACAATTCGCGAAGTGCATCACCGGGTTAAGAATAATTTGCAGACAGTTTCAGCACTCTTGCGATTACAAGCTCGCCGTATTGAAGAGCCACAAGCAAGTGCTGCTCTCGAAGAAGCGGTTCGTCGTATAGCTTCCATCGCACTAGTTCACGAAACCCTTTCAAATAGCGCCGATGCCAAAGTAGCTTTTGATCAGGTGCTTGATAATCTGGTGATACATGCAGCAGATTTAAGTCCTCGCATGAGCGAAATCAACATCAGACGAAGTGGTTCTTTGGCGGAAATTGATCCACGAATTGCCACACCACTTGCCCTAATTGTCACCGAATTAATTCACAATGCTTTAGAACATGGATTAGCCGAAGAAGGAAACAATTTAGTTATCCATTGCGAACGTTTTGAGAGTAAAGCAAAAGTTACAGTTAGCGATGATGGCGCAGGTTTGCCAAGTGATTTCGATTTAGTTAATTCTTCTAATCTAGGGCTGCAGATTGTTAGAACACTGACCGAGAACGAACTACGCGGTCAGATTAAGTTAACTTCAGGGGAGTCTGGCACCCAAGCCACCTTGGAGTTCCCGCTTTAGAACTGGTTTTGTTGTTCTTGCAGGCGAGCACGATTACGTGCTGCGCGACGCTTGAGTGCGCGGCGTTCATCTTCTGATAAACCGCCCCAAACTCCGGCATCCTGTCCGCTCTCAAGTGCCCAAGCCAAGCAGGCATCTTTAACAATGCAGCGGTTACAAACCTTTTTTGCTTCTTCAATCTGGGTAATGGCAGGGCCAGTATTTCCGACTGGGAAGAACAGCTCTGGATCTTCATCGCGGCAAGCAGATTGATGACGCCAATCCATAATTCCCACCACCTATCCCTGAAATCTCGCGTACAGAAGCCAGTTCCGTACCAATTAAGTAATTTGGTCTAGCTACGATCTTGATGTCGTAATGTTCTTATTCTCCCGCGCCTGAACCCGTATTACAAGGACATAACGCAGGGGATTTCCCGATTACAGGTGATTTATCTCGCGTGCATTTAAAACTTGACCGACTACACCAACTAAATGTGCCCCCGACAGGATTCGAACCTGTGCACCCGCCTCCGGAGGGCGGTGCTCTATCCCCTGAGCTACGGGGGCGCAATGGCAAGGTTATCAGTAGCGTAGATATTAATAATTTCTCAGGAAAGATTGATCGCAATTGATCTCGAATGAGAAATTTTGAGAGCTTACTGCCAGAATATCGCCATGATTCAAAGCGCATACTTCGCAACTGGCTGTTTTTGGGGTGCTGAACGCCGTTTCTGGCAGTTAGCTGGCGTTATCGAAACAAGTGTTGGTTACATGGGTGGAACTCGGCCAAATCCAAGTTACGAGCAAGTCTGTACCGGAGTGACTGGCCATGCTGAAATGGTTCATGTTCGCTTTGTTGACGAGCAAATTTCCTATCAACGTTTATTAGAAGAGTTCTGGACTATGCATGATCCGACTTCGCTAAATCAGCAAGGCGGAGATATTGGAACTCAATATCGCAGTTCAATTTATGCAACCACACCAGAGCAATTAGTTCAGGCTAGTAAGTCTCGTGAGCTGTACCAAGAAGTTTTGATGAATGCTGGTCTGGATCAAATTGTTACTGAAATTCTTAGCGCTGATGGCGTTGAATATTTCTTGGCTGAAGAATATCACCAGAAGTATTTGCAGAAGAATCCAAACGGATACGACTGTCATTCAAGCACGGGCGTTGCGTTTCCAGTCGGAGTAGTTCTGTAATGAGCGAGGATAATTATCCAGTAAAAATAAATGAAGCAGAGCTTAAAGAAAAGCTTGATCCACTTTCCTATGATGTTTTGCGTAATGCTGCAACTGAACGTCCGTTTACTGGCGAATACACAGATACCGACAAGGTTGGTGTCTACAAATGTAAAGCTTGTGCCGCCGAACTATTCCGCAGCGAAACCAAATTTCATTCTGGATGTGGTTGGCCATCATTTTATGCGCCTTCTGCTGATGATGCGGTTGAACTTATTGAAGATCGCTCGCTAGCTCCGCGAATTCGCACCGAAGTTCGCTGTGCATCTTGTGGCTCACATTTAGGCCATGTTTTTGAAGGCGAAGGCTATGACGTGCCAACTGATCAACGTTGGTGCATTAATTCAGTCTCACTAATTCTGGAAGATATTTAGTAGTCCAGCCCACGGCTTTCATGAACTGCTTGATAGCAATACCAGGCAACAACGCTTCGGTATGGATGTAACTTCTCACCCTTTAAATCTAAAGTTTTAGCTAGAGTCTCTTCTTTGTTTTTATGAATGATGTCCCATCCTCTGCGCACCGCTAAATCTCCAGTGGGCCAAACATTTAAGCGTCCGAGTTGAAACATCATAAACATCTCAACTGTCCAACGGCCGATACCCCATAGCGAGGTTAACTTCTCATAAATCTCTTGATCGTCATGGATTTCATCGATCGTATCTATGGGAATTGATTTATCAATAACTGCGCCAGCCAAGCCCTTTATTGTGCGAGCTTTAGCACCGGAAACACCTATTTCGCGAAGGGCAATATCATCGAGTTTAATTAACTTTTTAGCGCTAATTGTCCCTTTGCAAAGATCCACTAGGCGCGCATGAATTGTTTCTGCAGCCTTTACGGCTAATTGTTGGGAGATAACTGAACTAACCAAGGACTCAAAATGAGTTTCGGTTGGAACGCTTCGACCAATTGAGCAAAGTGGGCGACGAGCGATTAAAGGTGCAAACTTAGGATCCAACTCTGCAACTTCAGCGACAATACGTCGCATCTTTTGCGCTGAATGTACCGCCATAGATTAAAGCGAGAAGGAAGGATATTCATCGGTTACTAAAATAAATGCGTAACCGTAAACTCGATTGAAAAAAGCCAAAATTCCGACCATTGCATCAGCGCACCAAACTGGATACTTGCCGCTGAACAAGATTGAGAACCAAGCAAAGAGGGTCAAGAAGATTCCATAAACTAAATAAATAATTCCCATCACATAAAGCGGAATTGCTAGAAACCATTTAAATAGTGGCTTTACTCGGCTCAATTGCGAACCATTGCCAACTTCGGGAAAAGTTATCTCAACAATGTCATTTTCTTCGATCGACGGATAATCATCGGTCAGCAGAAGCGCGTATGCATTCACGCGAGTCTCGAGTGAAATCAAAGCGTGATTAAACGCCAACGCATAACTTGGGTAGATCCCGCGAAAAACTAGCGCTAAGAGAGTTGGTAGAACAATCAAGCCGCCCAAGCCGTAACCCCAAGAGTCAGTTGACATTGAACTGATTGCAAAAGCACTTACATAGATGGCAACTGGCATCACGATAATTATTCGAAAGAGAGCAGTTAGGCGGTTGCGATCTTCGAGTTCAACTTGGATTAAAGTCTGAATTTGATTGCTCATAACTCTAAGGTAGTCCTTATTCCTCAAAATCTATTGCTTTTTTCCGAGTTACGGCCTAGTTTTTACAATTGTTGCAGGAATTTACAGTTTCTTGCAGAAAGATTGATAAGACTAGGGGCAAAGATGGCTGGCATTAAGGAAGTCGCGGCGGAAGCTGGCGTTTCAACTGCAACCGTTTCGCGCGCTCTTCGTGGCCTGGAACATGTAAATCCGCAAACTCGGGCCAAAATTGAAGCAGCGGCCGCCAAATTAAATTACTCATTAACCGGAGATGGTGATCGGATTCGACCTGGCCGCACCAACAGCGTCGGTGTAGTCGCGCCATATATTTCACGTTGGTATTTCGCTCAAGTAATCAATGGCGCCGAGCAGGCTCTTCGGGAAGCTGGCCTAGATCTTTTACTTTACAACTTCAGCCAGATGAAAGGGCGTGAACGGTTATTTCAGCATCAGTTGCTCAAAGGTCGTGTTGATGCGCTAATCGTTATTAGTTTGCCGCCAACTGAAGAAGAGTTTGCCTCAATGTTGAGTTTGGGAATTCCGATTGCACTAGTTGGCATGGCACATAAAGATTGTGCAAGTATCAAGATTGACGATGTTGCCGGGGCCCGCACGGCAACTCAACACTTAGTTAATCAAGGTCATAAACAAATTGGTTTAATGTCTGGCCGCCCTGATGACCCATTTAATTTCTCAGTGCCACAAGATCGCCGCCGCGGCTTCATGCAGGTTCTAGCCGAAAGTGGATTGGAATGGATTCCTTCGCGTGAAGTACACGGTGACTTCACTATGAATACTGCTTCGCGTGCCATGGATGATTTATTAGCTAGACCAAATCGACCAACTGCTATTTTTTGTGAATCTGATGAAATGGCATTCGGTGCGATGCAAGCAGCTAGGCGTCATGGTTTAAGTGTTCCTGATGATATTTCAATTATTGGTTTTGATGGTCATGAAATGTCAGAATATTCTGATCTAACTACGATCGAACAACCAGTGCAGTTAATGGGCGAGATGGCTGCTTGGTCGATTATGGAACGCTTGCGCAAGCCAAGTGCCGAAGTGCCGTCATTGGTACTACCAACTACGCTAGTGGTACGTAATTCAACCAAACGACTTGAGGCTTAAGCATGAGCACGGTTACTAAAGATGTGGTGATTATTGGTGGTGGCCACAACGGTTTAGTAGCCGCGACTTACTTAGCCAAAGCTGGTAAGTCAGTAGTAATTCTTGAAGCAAATGAGGAAATCGGCGGCGCTACAGCCAGTGTCAGAGCTTTCCCCGAATTTGATGCTCGTTTGTCACGCTATTCGTATTTGGTTGCGTTGCTACCTGATCAAATCGTAAGTGATTTAGGACTTAACTTTGTTACCGTACCTCGCACAGTTTCGTCATACACCCCAGATTTAAATGGGGCTGGGCTCTATATCTCTCGGCAATGGGACCAAGCCACCGCTGATTCATTTGCCTCAATTCCAGATGGCGAAGCAGATGCCGCCGCTTGGCAGCAGTTCTATGGTGAAGTCGCAAAGTTCGCCGAACGCATTGCGCCTTATATGTTGCAACCTTTGAAAACTCGTAGCGAACTCAAGGCCGCAATTGATTTACCTGAAATTTGGGATTATTTAGTTGAAGCGCCCATTGGCGAAATCATCAACGCTCGCTTCAAAAGTGATTTGGTTAAAGGAGTTGTCTTAACTGACGCCCTAATCGGAACCCACGCATCCGCCAATGACCTATTAGCTAATATTTGTTTTCTCTATCACCTGATCGGAAACGGCACCGGGGAATGGAAAGTTCCGAAAGGCGGCATGGGCGCACTAGTTAAAGAACTAGAACGCGTTGCTCGCGCAGCAGGAGTTGAGATCCGCACTAATTGCAAGGTTGCTGCAATTGCCAGCAATTCAGATTCAGTTACCGCAACAATCGAAAATGGCGATCA
>Ga0114968_10000376_pt1 | contig 33176 bp, 11 predicted proteins | sample M_130807_EF_Meta_FD_87020 | JGI IMG/M metagenome (GOLD analysis project Ga0114968, IMG submission 87020) | Freshwater microbial communities from Lake Montjoie, Canada to study carbon cycling - M_130807_EF_MetaG | ecosystem: Environmental > Aquatic > Freshwater > Lake | place: Lake Montjoie... | reverse complement strand
TTTCAATTTCTAATTTTTTAATATTATAATTAGGATCATCTTCTTTAAGTTTAGATAATTCTTCTCTTAATTTAGTTAATTCTTTCCTTTTTTCATTAACAACAGCTATTATTTGATTACTAGTTAAGTCATTAGTATTAACAGTTTTATCATTATTTTGAAAAGTAAATTCTGATATTAATTCAATATCTTTATTAAATTCATCAATGATAGCTTTTGCAGAAGAATCAGTATTAACCCAATCTTGAAATGCTTTTGAAGAAGCATCAGGAGCATTTATTTTATCTTCAGTTGTTTTACTTGGTAATGTAGTTTGAAAATCTTTGTAAAGTTTATCTTTTAATCCATCAGACATAGTTTTAAAATCTGATTCACCTATAATATAAGGATCTTCAAATTCTAAATCAGTTAGACTTCTAGAAGTTTTAAAGTTTTCAATAATATCTAATTTCTCTTTAGCATATCTATTTTCTATTTCAGTTACTTTTATTGGATCTGGAATTAATTCTTCAGAGTAAACTTTATTTTCAGTAAATCTAGTTTTGTCATTTAAATCATATACATCTCCTGTTTTATCATTGTATCTTAATACTCCTTGATCATCTTTGTATAATATTATTGTTGTTTCAGAATTTTTTGGAGTAAGTTCAATATAAAAATTATTATTTAATTCATTGTTAACTTCTGTAATACTAATTGAATCCTTATTTCCTTTTAATTTAATAGATTCTTCAGGAATTTTTGTAACTGTTTTTTCTAAAAGATCAAGTTCATTTTGTTTTTTTTCTTCTAATTTAACAAGTTCTTCAGTATAGTCAGCTATTACATTACTTACTTCTGAAAATTTAGATTTTGCTTTTAAATCTCTATCTTTTGATAAATACTTATCATATATTTCATTATATTTTACAGTATCTATTTTATAAACTTCTCCGTCTATTGAATTAAAAAACTCAGAGGGTCTAGTTCTTAATGTTTGCCAGTCAGAATAGTCATTAGCACTCATATAAAGGCCTTCATCAGCCATTGCATTTAATAATGCATTACTTTCAATATTAGCAATTTCTTGTTTAACTAAATCTCTAAAATATTTTTTTCTATTTTTATATAGTCTTTTAGACCATTCTGTATTTTTTCTAACTAATCCATAAAAATTTTCAGGATCACTAAGTAATTCTATATGAGATGCTAAATTTCTAGAGTCTTTATTTAATTTATAAAAGTCTACAAGTTGTACAAAAGCATCATCTAATTCTGTACTAAAAATATTAGTATCCTGAGCTTTTGCTAATGTACGTAAATAAGAGTCATGAGATTTTTTAAGATTACTTAATAGTTCAATCATTTTTTCTTCATCATCTTCTTTACCATACAACTTAGACATTTTTTCTTCAATATCTTCAGCAGTAATATCTTGTTCTGTATCTTGTTGAAGTTCTTCTTGAACTTCTTTAGTATATTCTGATCTATTAGTAAATCTATTAAATGCATCATATGAAGTTTTAAACTCTTTTAAAGTTGAAATTTCTTCTTCTAAATCATTTATTTTAATTTTATCTGACTCTATAGTTGTAGAAGTTTTAGACTTAACTCCTTTTTTTAACATATCTAATTCTAACTCAAAAGAATTAATACTATCAGCTAATAACTTAACTTGAAATAATGGTGAAATTTTTGAACTACTAACATTTTTTAAAGTACTATTTTTTAAATAAGTTTGCTTAATGCTACTAATTCTATTTGCAACATCTTTAAATGCTTCATTTACATAAACAATATTTTTAACTGCAACATCCCAACCATTTCTAAGAGCAGCAGCTTCTACATAATTAGGATCACTCCTATCAGGCATGTTGTCATTATTTATTGGATTTGGAAAATTTTCAGAAACAGTTTCATAAGCTTCTTTTATAGAATCAATTTTATTTATAGTCTTGTCTATTTTTAATCTATATCTTTCAGCATCTTTTAAATCATCAAACTTTAATTCTTCTTGTAATGCTTCATCAGAAACATCTCTTAATGATTTTAATTTATCTTGAAAAATTTCAGAAGAACCAGTTTTTATCATAGTAGAAACTTGGTTGATTAATGAATCTAACTCAGCATCTTTAGATTCTTTTGTATTTGCTTGTTCCTTTATTAAAGATAATGTATCTTGAGAACCTGCATTTACATATCTATTAGATAATAAATCATTTATATCAATCTTATTTAATTCATTTACCAAAGTATTTGTTACTGCTTCTTTTTGTTCTGTCCAAGCTTTATATCCTGCTTTATCAAAAATTCTTCCATAAGCATTTTGTAACAATGAAAAAGTTTTGTTCATGCCTCCACCTAATGTTCCCATAAAAAAACCTGAAGCAAAAGTTTCAAACCCTTGTGCTGAAAACTCTTTATTAAGTTCTTCATTGTAAATACTTAATGGTGTTCCTGAATTATTTTTTAGGTTAATACTATTAACAGCATTATTAAAAAGACTTGCTTTTAAATATGGACTATTATAAGAATCAGTATACCATTTTTCATTAGCTCTTGCAATAATTTCTTGTGCATTTTCTTGAAATCCTTCAGAAAAATTAGATTTAAAATATTTAACAGAACCAAGTACTGATTTAGAAAGAGGTTGTTTCATCCAACTTTTTGCTAAATTTTTAAAACCTTGATATCCAACAGATGATTGATATAAAAATTGTTTAGCTGTTTTATCATATAATACTCTACCTATGGTACCAAAAGATTTATGTGAAACATTCATTATATCTTGAGTAGCATTTTTAAAGTAATTTTTTATACCACCTTTATTTAAAATGTTTCCAAAAGTTATTTTATTTGTTCCATATATTAATCCAGCATTTTTATAAAAAGTTTCTAAACCAGATTTTACAGAAACTTTAGTCATGTCCTCCTGTTCTTCATTAGTAGGAGCTCTTTTATTTCTTAAATAAAATTGATCATATTTATTATTATAAACTTTATCCTGAACCATTCCTGCTTCTAATCTAGATTCAGATATGGCTGCATTTATACTTCTTACATCTTGATAAAATCCACCTGCAGTTCTAAAAGCTGTAGCTAAATTTGTAAGATTAGATGCTTTAGCACTTTGAAAGGATCTTCTAGCATTATTTACTGGATTAAGAAAAGAACCTACTGGAGTATCTAAAAGATAATTTGCATCTTTCCAAAATGAATTTGCACTTTTTAAATTATTTAAAGACTGTACAGTTTGTACTGTATTTTCTGCATCTTTAGCAAACTTAATTCCTTTTGCTGCTTTATATACATTACTTATAGAATTTTTTGTAGCTCCTAAAAAACTTAAACCTCCTGTTACCGGAGCTAAAAGACCAGCAGCAATTTCTTCAGTTACTATTTCAGAAATAATTCCTGCAGTATAACCAAAGTTCATAAATGTATTACTAAAAAAAGGAACTAAACCTTTTTTAGTAGATGTACCAATAGCAGCTGCTTCTTCATATTCTCTAGCATCATCTAAATCACCACTAGTAAAATCACCATGAACCATTTTTAATAAACTTTTTGGTCCAGCTACAAAACCTCTTGTAAATAATGGTACAAAAGAATGTGTTAATTGTCTACCAAAGTCTTGCCATACAGAAGTATTTTCATTAAAAGTAGACTCATTATCTTTCATAGGATTAAATCCTATTTTATCAAATGTTTCTGCTCCATATGCATAGTATCTTTTAAAGTGTGCATTTCCACTACTTCCAGCATTATAAGAATATAATTTTGCAGTTGAACCTTTTTGTGCATGTGATTTTGATAAAGATGTTAAATAATTCTTAATTAAAGAAACTTTTTGTTTAGGATCTATACCTCTGCTATTATATGTAATACCACCTTTTTTTGGAGGTGTGCCTACAATATATTTTCTTACATTTTTTGATTGATTAACTAAACCTTTTGGAACTAATGGATTTTCTAAAGCAGGAGGATTTGCTTTACCAAAATCAATTGGATCACCTTCAAATGGAGTATAATTTTTAGCATCTGGATTAAGAGAATTTATACTTCCTACAGCAGGTCCTAATGTATCAAGAGGATTAAAACCTTCTTCATTGTTATTTAATGCCATAACTATTCAATTGTTGAAAAGTAGTAAAATAATCATCTTTAAGATTTGGAAAAAATTCATTAACTAATGAATTTCTAAATTCAGTTAATTGATTTCCATAAACAGTTGAACTTTCAGTAAAAGTTTCAATTGTTTTTTTACCAGTATTAGGATCAATAAAAGGAAAAGTACCTGTTACAGTAAAATCACTTGGACCTCCTAAACTTTTATTAATTTGAAACTTATAATCATTATCTGTAACATCTTCATATTTATATGGGTTACCTTTACTAATATTTGCAGCAAGAGGATCTTCAAAATAATCTTTATACATTTGACTTTCCATTTCTTTATTTTTCATCATATATGTAATACCATTTTTTAACATTAAATCTGCTTGATTTTGACTTAATATTCCTGATTTTTTAACTGAACCATCAGTATTTAATTGACGAGTATTTTCAGTAATCCACTCTATATCAGGTCTTAAAATATAACCTCCTATATCACTTCTACTACCTGCAATAGGTAATACAGTAAGTTTAACTACTCCAAATTTACTTTTAGGATTATCAATATCTGCTCTAAACTTATTTAATATTTGTAAACCTAAATCATTTCTTTTAAGATCAGATCCAGCTTTATCATAAGCATTGGCACTATAACCCATAAAAGAAACTCTATCAGTTTTAGAATTTTGCCAGTCAAATTTATCTAAATCATACATGGCTTCTCCCCAATAAGTTCTACCAACAGGATTATTAGGATGTACAACAATTGAACTTAATGCATCTACTGCTATACCAGTACCAGTTCCAGGTAAACCTCCATTATTATTTTTCATAAATTTACTATCACTATATAACTTATTTGCTCTTGTATTAAAAAAGTCATACTCTTCATAATCTCCACCTTCAGATCTACCAATAAATGGTATCATATCTTTAGCCTTTTCCCAATAAGATCTTCCATCATAAGTATATCTTCCTGCTTTTGCTAATGCAGCAAAGTATTCTTCTTTTGTTCTTTTATTTCCACTTTCATCAAATAAATATTGAACATTACCTCTATTTTCACCAGTAAGTTCATTCATTATTTTACTTTCAATAAGTTTTGATGTTTTTATTTTCCACTTTTCAGTTTCATCTAAATATCTAAAAGTGTCATCTAATATTAGTTTACCAGCTACATAAGCTCTATATGGTTCATTATCTTTTTGAAATGTAGTAAAAGTACTATCTCCTTTATGATTTGAAATATAATTATTAAATCTATTTACAATTTTTTTAAGATCATTGTCACCAATTCTATTTGTTAAATACCAATTTATTGATTTATCATCTTTTATTTGTTTGTCAAATGCATCTAAAGTAACTTTTTTATTTTTACTATAACTTAAAATTTCAGTAGCTTCTGCTTGACTCATTTTATTACTAGAAACTAAATCATTTAACATATGAGTCATGTTCTTTAATACACCTTGAGCATTATTTTCACCAATAAGCATTTGTGTATCTACTTTCATTTTTTGATAATACTTATTTGTTTCATCTGTAATAGCACCAGTTTTAAGTGAACCTTTGGATTCAGAAAAAGGTTTATTTTGATTTTCATATTTTGCAACAACTATATTACCATCAGCATCATTAGTATAATAACCTTGTTTAGTATCAACTAAGTATTTATTATATTGAATTTGTTTATCAGAAGCAGCTTTAATATTTGCTGCTTTTATTGTAGCATTAGCTCTTGTACGTGCTGCACTCATAGTTGCTGCATTTCTTTGAGCAACAAGACGGCTTTCTAATTCATTTTTATAAGATGCAAGTTTATATTGATCAACTTTAACATCAGTCTTCATATTTTTTAAAGCAAATAAATTAGCATCTTCTAAAAATTGTTTTTGCATTAAAGCAGCTGCCATTCCATTATCTACTTTCCATCTTAAAGATTTTAAATCACCATAAGGATTTTTAAATTTACCATCAGCATCAACAGTTTCCTTCATGATGTCAGCATTTGTTTTTGCTCTATTTAATACTTTAGTATTTATGTCTTTATTTAATTTAAGTTGAGCAATTTCTTTATCAATATTTGGTCCTCCTTTATTTTCTTTTTTTTGTTTTTCTAAGTCTAGTAACTGAGCATCATAATTTGTATTGACTTCATTTAAATGATCATACTGAGCAATAGATTGATCTTTAAGAACAGTAAACTTGTCTTCTAAATATTTCATTTCTGCCTTATTCTTATCTCCTCCAAACTGTGCTGCATTATTTACACCATATCTTTTTCTATCTACATATGCTTTAGTTCTAAACCAATCTTGTACTCCTGGATCATCACCAAGACTAGCTTCATATAATTTATATAACGGTTCAACTAACTTTTCACCATTAGTTGTTGTTATTATATAACCATTCTTAAACTCAGGTGCAAATTGTACATTTCCAAAGTCTTTAGTAATTTTACTAAGTTCTGCAGTAATATCTCTGTTAGGAGTATAGCTTGATATCTCAACATTTCCAGCTTCTTCATCAGTAGCCTCTTTAAATTCTTGTAATTCAAATTTAATTTTATCTATTCCTTCACCCCAATATTTTGAATGTATAGTTGGATCATTTGCTTTTAAATAACTTTCACCAAGAGAAATTTGAGATTTAGCTTTTTTGGTTTTAACCATGTCAGACATTAAAGCAGCATCTTCATAAAAAGGTTTAAATATTTGAGAAGCTTGATTAACATTTTGTTCTAAAGATAAATCTAACTGTGATACTCTTTTTAAATTAAACTCAATGTCTTTTAAATATGTGTCTCTTTTTTTTATATTACCATCTCTTGTTAAATCAGCATTATAGTATTCACTATACATACTGTTTAAAGCCTTCCAATTATTATCATACTGAGACTGTTTAGTCTGCATTATGTTAGAATAGAAATTGTAGTCAGGCTCAAATGGCTGATACTGTGGAATATAATCTGTTACACCTTGGATGTACGTTGCCATAATTTATCTTTATCTATATTGTAAATATATTAAAATTTTATAAGTTTAATAAACTTTAAAAATTTAGTTGGTTAATAATTAGGATATACTGTATATACAAATCCTCCATGTTCAAATGATTCACCACCATATTTTGAATTATGTTTCATATATGAATCAATACATCTAGTAAGATCTGCACCTGCTAAACCTTGATCTTGACATTCTACTTTTGCTTCTTCATAAGCATTTGTTTTTTTACTAGGATCAAGTTTTTTATCAGTTGGAGTATATATTACTCTTCCACCAACACCAGGTCTAGTTTGATAGTTAGGATACATTTGATTAAGAGCATCAGTTTTCCATTTATTAGTTACCGCAGTATTATAAGCATTTCTTAAGTTTTGTCTACCCTGTAACTTAGCATTATCAAACTGTTGATTAGCAATAGTATTTTTATCATAAACTCTATTTGCCATTTGTTGATTTAACATAGACTCTTGATTTCTTATACCTACTTGTGTACCTTCAAACTGGTTTGCTATATTTACATTTTGATTATTTATGTTACTTAAAGTATTTGCAGCTTGTGCAGCAGCATTTCCTTGAGTTGCAGCATTTCTGGCACCTAATCCTTGAGCACCTGCAAAAGATGCAGAAGCTTGAGAAGCAATATTTGCTTGTTCAGATTGTGCACCTAATTCTCTTGTAGGATCTAAAAATGTAGGTCTAGGTTCTTCAAGATCAACTCTTGCTTCCCATGGCATATACTTTTTAACACTTGCTAAATCAGATGCTGCACCCATAGTATTTACAGTATCTTGTAACCACCATTCAGGAGGTTCAGGATCTTTTACACAATTACAAGTTGAAGGATCAAATTCTTCACCTTTTTCATCACAGATAGCTTTTGCTTTGTTATAAACATCTGTACCTTCTTTACATCCTTCAGCAGGAGTTTCTACACATTTACAGTTTGGACCATCAAATTCTTTACCAGCAGCAGTACATTCTTTTTGTTTTGCTTTATATTCATCTGATCCTTCAACACATGGAGTTGTTGTTGGTTCATAACATGATGGATCATATTCTTGACAAACACCATCTACTATTTTAGCTTCTTTAGTATTACCATTAGCATCTTTATATATACTGCCATCAGTTTTTTTACAAAGACAAGGTGTATCATCTACTTCATTATAAAAAGCATCTGTTTTATCTGTAAATATCTCATCAGCTTGTTTAAAACAATCAGCAAACATTTTTTCTACTTGTGCTTTATATTTTTGTTGACCACTATAGTGTCTTTTTAAAATATCATCGACAGTTGAACCTTTTTTTATTTCATCACATAATGCACCTTCCCACTTCCCTCTATTAAAATTTGCAGGGTTACCTTTATTTGTTATTTCTTTACTATTTCCTTGTCTTACTTTACCAGGAATATTTCTATAGTAACCTTGAGCATTAGGACCAGCACCTGAAACAGTTCCTTTTTGATATCCAGAATTTTCTGCAGGACTCATGTTTCTTCTTTCAGCTTTAATACCATTTACAGTAACACCACCATTTTGAGCCTTATACAAACTACCACCATAAGCCATATAATCTGGCATATCATAACCACCCATAGACATACCATAAGCTGCCATAGGAGCTTGTTGCATCTGACTTGGGTCTTGTTGTTGCATAGCCATCATTTCTCCTTCAGACATTTGTTGCTGTCTTGGATCTTGTTCTTGTCCACCTTGCATTTGTTGCATAACACCCATTACAAGTTGTTGTACTTGATCTTCAGGCATTCCTAATTCTACAAAAATTTGTGCAATTGCTTCAGGAGGAACTTGACCTTGCAATAACTCAACAGTTAACTCTTCAGGTTCTGCACCTTGTTGTAAAGCCTCTGCAACTTGTTGCATAATCTGCATCATTTGTTGATCTTGACCACCTTGTTGTGGTTGCTGTTGAGCTTGTTGTTGTTGCATCATCATCATTTCTTCTTCAGATGGTTGTTGCATTCCTTCTTGAGCTCTTCTTAATCTTCTTATACCACCACCATACTGCATCATTTTTTCTTGTGGTTGTGCAGTTGGTTCACCATTAGGCATTTCCATAACTTCTTCTTCCTCTTTTTGAGGCATGTTATTATTATTAGATTGCTGTTGACCTTTTGGATTTTCTTTTTTAGGTATTAAATCTTCTTCAGTAATACCATTAGCTTCCATGTATGGTTCAGATAACTTAGGAATTCCTTGAGGAAATCCTTTTTTAGATTCCTGAGCAAGAGCAAGTGCACCTAATTTAATAACATAATTTTTAATCATCATTTCAGCAGTTTTTATATCTAACTTATCTGAATTACGATCTTGTAAAATTTCTCTATATCTATTGATATCAAATTTTTTAGACATTTCTGCAGGAGTATAACCACCTTTTTTTGTAGGCATGTTAAACATTTTTAATAATACCGGATCATTAATCATCATAGCTTTGGTATCACTAAAAATAAAACTATCATCTGGAAGATTTAATGGTACACCACCTTTAGTATGTCTTGGACCTTCTATATTAAAAAATGAAGGAATTTTACTGCCATCTATATTACCTATTACAGTTTCTCCACCTTCAGCTTCTAAGTTAGCATCTTTTCTAGGTACCGCAGTTATACTTTTAGTAACCTTAATATTAGAATGATCTTTAAAATTAGTTTTGCTATCACCAAATGATGACACATCATTTTTTAAAGAACCATCTACTTGATAGCCAACTTTTGCTTTTGGTAAAGATTTTATTCTTACTTTATAGTACATAATTAATTATTTATAAAAATTCAACTTGTCCACCTTCTGCCATAAAAGCTCTAATTTGATCTTCAGACATATATGTTATTTTTTCACCACCCTTAGCATAAGTTAATTCATCTTCTTCATCTTCTTCTGTATAAGGATCATAATATTCTTCTTCATCTATGTATCCACCAAATTGTTTAGATCTACTGTTCCACATTTGACCTTGTTCATCAGGTCTATATAATCCTGAATTAGTATCATAATCTCCTCTATCTCTACTAGGATCAGAAGCATAAAGATTATTAGAACTTAAGTTTTCATACATTTCATTTTCTCTTTTTCTACTTTCTGCATTTTTTCTTATACCATCTATAACATCTACACCTGCATTAAATGTTTGTAGTCTTGCTTCATTTACACTAGTATCAGCATTAGCACCAAAAGCAAGTTTTCCTTTATCTCTTTTATTTTCTACATCAATAGAATATGGATCATTATCTTTATTATATATTGGTGTTCCATCAGGATTATTAAATGATTTCATACTATCTGTATCTAAACCCATCATTTGTTTTATAGACGTGTTTGGATTTGCAAAAGAAGGTACATTAGGATTCATTTCTCCACGTGTACCTCCCCAAGAATCAATTGTTCCAGGAGAACCCGAAGCACCATTAGGAGAATTATTTTTTAATACACCTGAACCTGATACAGCTTTACATTTATTTGTAGCTGGATCTAACATTTCACCAGGACCACAAGGTGGTGGACCACCTACAGTTTTCTTTGGAAGATACATATCTAAATTACCACCATATTGCATATTATCTGGATTTCTAGGTCCATCATTATTAATTAAAAAATTAGGTGGAAAATAAGGTTTTGGTATTGGCAATGTAGATGTATTCGGTTTTCTATAAATTTGTCCTGTTGGTAAAATAGGCATTTGAGATTCTAAATCAAGATCTACCCAACGGTTACTTTTTTCATCCCAAATTTTACCTTGTTTTTTTAACATTTCTACATTAGACATTGGTTCATTAGGATTAATCTGATTATTATCATAATAACCTGGAACCTCACTAGGTCTTTTCTTTCCTGGTATTACAACATTATTTCTATCATACCAATTACCTTCTCTATCTTTTGTTAATCTACCATCATTATAAACAGCACCTTGTTCATCTCCAGATCTATTCCCATATTCATCTAAACCTTGTCTTTTAAGTTTCCAATTATTTATTTTATTTCCTAATTCTCCTTTTCTAATAGCAATTTTAGAACCTAAATTTAATCCTTTTATATTACTCCATTCACTATTTTTTTGTTTATTATCTTTTTGAAAAGAATTATTATTTTTATCAGGTAAAGTCACTGTATAATCAGGTGATCCATTAAAATTAATAGTGTATTTTTTAGGTTTACCTGACCAAAATCTACTTTTATCAACTTTTATTGAAGATACTCTACCCATATTTGAAGGCATAGCAACGGTCTTTCCTGTTCTTGGATCATAAACTCTTTGAATTTCATTTCTATAAGTTCTTTGTGGACTTAATATATTTCCGGGAAAATAATTTTCAATAAATTTTCTAACTCCACCACCTCTTTGAAAATAAGGATCAGTTGTATCTATAGAATTTGAATAATCCATATCTTGTTGAGTAGGATCATAACCACCATAATTAAATTCATATAAGTTAGGATTCTCACTATCTACAAAACCTCCATTTTCAAGATTAGGATCAAAAAATCTTCCAAGTCTTTCCATAAATGTTGGATATCTATAATAATAATCAGATTTCTTTTTTGTTTTTTTAGTAGTAGTTTTCTTTTTATTTTTATTAGTAGTTGTAAATTTAGGAATTGGATTTACAGGAACTGTAACTTTATTTTTTTTAATTTCTATTAAAGTAGGAGAAGAATTTCTTTTTACTTCTGGTTTATAAACACTAGTTTTTATTGGTGTATTTGTTACAGTTGCATTTGCTACAGTTGCATTTGGATTAACTGTTGCTTGTGTAATTACTTCTTTAGAAGGGCCTGTTGGTAAAGTTGAAAATTTTCCTGGTTGTAAATAATCAGGTATTTTATCACCATTAGCATCTGTTGTAAAAAAACCATGACGTAAAAGTGTACCTTGTTTTGGCAAATCTGTACTTTGAGATTTATTTATTGTAGTTGCAACAGTACTTGATACTGTACTTTGTGAAGGTTTAACAACAGGTTTTTGTGATATTACACCTGAGTTATTTCCAGTAGCAATATCTACAAGTGGAGAGTATCCATAAAAATCTATTTTATATTTACTTGGTTTACCTGTTAACCAATTTGATTTTCTAACATCTATACTATAAGAAGGATGATCATAAGAATGCATTTCATTATTGCTATTTTCATTTCTTCTTGGAAAACAATTTGTTTGTCCATTTTCATCTTCAAAACATGTATTGTTTCTTTCATTAAATTGTCCTTTAACAGCATAATCAGTTGCATCTACATAACCATCTTTATTATAATCTCCTTCTTCAAATGTTGTTGTAGGATAATTGTTAACATTAAAATAATCTATATTATCTTCTCTATCTCTTCTATTTTGACCTGTTATAAAATCTTTTAATTGGTTTGCTCTATATCTTAATTCATTACCACGAACAACTCTAGGTTCTCTTGAACCACCATCTTGCATCATTTGATTTTGAGGAGGCATTAGTTGCTGTTGTTGTTGCATCATCTGATCATATTCTTGTTCAGCTTGTTGTTTTAAGTTAAACATTTCTGTTTCTTTCTTTAAACTACTTATAAAATTATTTAGTTTTTGTTTTCTAATTTTTTTACCAGTAGGATCTCCTGCTTCAGGATCTTCATCAGATTTTTTTTCTTCACCACCTTCTGCTTTTTTTGCTAGTTTTAAAATAGAATTAACATAAACTCTTTTATTTCTTTTATAACTTCCTCCTATTTTCATTTGAATAATGCTAGGATCAAGTGCTGGATCAATTATTTGACCTTCCGAGTAATCACCATAAACATTACCATCTCTTGGAATATTATTTTCTTCATAATATTGTTCATCTTCAGCATATGTTGGATTTTTTTCTACTTCTTCTTCTTCAGAATTATCTTCATCTTCATATTCACTATTTTGATTTATATCTTTACTAGCATAATGATTATAATACATTCCTGTTGCAGGATCTACAGTTCCATTTAACATATCTGCCATATTATATGGTAAGTAAGTTTCTATTTCTGGAAATACTATACCAGGAGCAGTAGGATTAAAAGGATATGTAACTTGACCATTTTGTTGTATTTCTGTATCAACATCTTCTACTTCTTCTCCATCTTGAGCTTTATAAAGTCCACCATAAGCCATTTGTCCACCATACTTTTCTTCATCATCATCTTCTTCTTCATCTTCATTTAATAACATATCAGATACAAAACTACTATTTTGAGTATCTTCAGCAGCATCTACTTCTTCTTGTGATTCATAAGGTTCTTCTTCAACAACTTCTTCTTCAACAACTTCATCTTCATCTTTATCTTTATCTTCATCAAAATCATATTCATAATCAGATCCATTTTGTTCAGTTAAATAATTTTTTACTTGACTTACTAAATTTATAGCTTCCATTGGATCTACATCATAAAAGTTTGCTAATTTAAAAGCAATCTGTTGTTCATCAATATCATTATTTAAGTCATTAGAAATTATATTAACTAATTCATCTTGTGATAAGTCTTTTTTTTCTTCTGAATCAGAACCAGGATAACCCATTTCACTAACATCAGGTACTCCACCTAATTGATATTTATTAAAAGTACCGTTTTCAATATTTTTTAAAATATTATATTGTTTTTGAGATACCATACCTTTACTTCTATTTACAGATTTTAATACATCATTATGAAATTGTCTAGTTGATGGACTTATGTTATTTGTCATATCTAAAATCTGTTGATAATAAGATGGATTTTTTACATGAATTTTTGATGATGATGTAATTGCTTTTTTAACTCCTTCACCATACTTAGCAGCTCCTGCTGCCCTAGCTAATCTATTAGACTTGTCTATAGCTTTTGCTAGTTCAGTTGCTTTTTGTATTTTGTCAGCTTCATCAAAATTCATAATAAGTTGTTTTCCATATTTTAAAACATCTTTTACAATTTTTCCTTTTTGAGCTTTTTCTAAAAACTGACCTGTCTTATTAAGATACTTACCATTTCCATCAGGTGATTTATAAATTCTAACTTTCATAACTACATATTATATATTTAATATACTAAATTTTAATTTATTCAATAAACTTAATAAGTTTAATTAAGTTCTTCTATCACATAACCTTGTGCTATTAAATCTTTTATTTCTTCTGGAGTTAAATCTAATTCTACATAATCATTAGTTATTCCACCTTTTTGTTTTTGATTTAAATTATAAGTTTTTACATGTTCAAGTACTTTTTCACCTTTGTTTCCAATGTATGGCCAAAAATCATTTTCTCTAGTAAAACCAACAGCTCCTGATTTAAACAAACTACCTGATTTATATGCTTTTGGATTTCTTAATGCAAATAATCTTTTATTTGGATTTTCATTTAATGCAAACAATTTATTTGTATAATATTGATCGATCCATTCATTTAAAGTTCCTTTTGAAAAATCCATTTTTGGTCTAACTGCTGCTATATAGTTACCATAAAAATCTAATTTGTCAAAAGCTTCTTTAGGAGTTTTAAATTTACCTGTATAAAGGGCATCTTGTGAAGGATGTAAAGTTAAACCAGCTCTGTATGCACCAGTATTACCAATAGGAATTGTAGTAGTCATATACTCAACTACTTGCATTGGATCATTAATATCATATCCAGATTTAGCCATATTAACCATATCTTCAAATCCCATTTTTTTAACATTAGGATAAACAGCTCTATATGAAGTATTATAATCTTTTAACAATCTTTTAGTTGCATTTTGTGCTAAATTAGGATATTTGCCAAATATTTTTGGATCAATATTTTTTTTTAATAAACCTATATTTTGTAATTTTCTAGCGGCATTGGCTTCATTTGAAAAATTAAAAAATATGTTACTGCCTTTTCCTGCATTATATGTATCATTAATTAAATTTTTAGAACCTTTTATAGCTTTACCAAAAGGTAAACCAACAAAGTTTAATGAGTTCATACCAACATCCCAAGCAGCATCACCTATATTACTTCCTGTAGGATTATCATAGGCTCTACTCATACTTTTTCTAGTAAAACTGTTTGGATTTCTAAATTCATTTATTCCTTCAGTTGCAAAATATGCATTTAAACCACCTGATACATATGGATTAGAAAGTACTTTTTTACCTAAATTAAATGTGTTTTTACCAAAATTTTTAATATTACCAATCATTCCACCACCAGGACCTATAAAATATTTTTCAGGATAAACCATTTGAATTGGACCATCATGATAATTATTTTCAGCTGAAGGTTGAGATTGTTCAAAAAGAAATTGATCAATTTCTTTTTCAGTTTCAAAATAAGGTTTTAATTCTTTTTTTAATAACTTCTTATCATTAGCTCTTTGTGTCATTTGTTGTTCATAAGTTGGTACTCCAAGAACATCATTATTTATAAACTCACCAAAAGATTGATTTTGTTTTACTTTTTGTGTTTTATCATGATAAGCAGTTGCATCTTTTTGTTTTTGTAAATCTTTTTCTCTTTCTTTTTTATAAAAACTTTCTAAATTATTACTTCTATTAAATGATTCAACTAAAGGTTTTTGATAATTTACTCTTGTATTATCAGAAGAATTAGATGAAATTTTAGATATACCATTATCAACAGGTTTAGCCATCTTATCTAAAACTGCTGTCCTAGCTTTAACATCACCTTTACTTAATGGTTGATACTTTCCAGACCTATTCCAATCTACTTGCCATTTACCATTAACTTTTTTGTAATTACCTTTACTTCCTTTTACAGTGTATATACCACCATCTTGATAATTATTTATTTCTTCTACTATGTATCCTCCTCTTCTATATTCTTCTATCTCATCTTCATCAAGATCAACTTCTATATAGTTATTACTTATTCCTCCATATTGTTTTTGATTATATGGATCTGTCCATTTAGGATTATCTCTAAAAGGTCTTTCTTCTCCATAACCATCTGGTAATTTATTTTCTCTTGTTAACTTAAGCAAATAATTAATTTTATCTTTTTCTGATTTATTACTAAATATACTATTTGCTCCTGCAGAATTATTATATATATCTTCTAAAGATTCTTGTAATTTAACTGACCAAGGTCTATCATCTAAATAAGCTTGAGATAAAGTAGAAAGTTCATGACCTATACCTGCAATATTAGCTCCTAAATAACCTAATGGATTTGATATAAAAGGGATGTTTCCTGTTTTATTTGCTATTGTTTGAGCAGTTAATGCTCCAGCAATTGAATGTCTTAAAGCATCAGATGGATCTTCACCTTTTTCTTTTAAACTTTCTGAAACTTGAGCAGCTTTTTTTAATGGATTTTCTAAGAAATCATTAATATCTTTTTCTAAAGTTTCTAAAAAACTATCTTTAATAACTGGTATTTTTTTAGGTTTTACTTTGCCAAAATCAGAATAAGGATCAAAAGGTTTAATATCTAAAGCATCATTTAAGTTAGTTGATTTAGTAAAAGTTCCACTATTTAAACCATTATTAAAAACAGGAAGATCAATACATTTTTTATCTTTTTTACTCCACACCATTCCTTTAGGACATCCTAATTTTTTATTTTCACCACCATCTTGTGCATGAATTAGTCCTTGACCACCACATTTATGACATGTAGTAATATCTTTACCACCATCTTCAGCATCCCATTTCCAACCACAACTTTTACATGTCACCTTTTTAGTAAGTAAAGCACCACCTTCACGCATAAAATCTTCAGGTTGTTCTAACTCAGGTTGCATTCTATAGTTAGTAGTAATTTCTTCTCCAGGTTTTAAATTTTTTGAAGCATAGATGTATCTTTTATTATCTATTTTTTTACTATAAGCTGTAGGATTTTTTTCATTATGATTATGATTCCTTCCAATTTCAGATGCAGGTTGATCATTAACATGAGCTAATCCAATTACCTCACCTTTTTTAAAAAAAGCATTAGTAAATAAACCTTTACCAGCTCCTTTTATACCAGACTGTTTTGTTATATATTTTTTCATTACCTAGGAGAAATTTGAATTTTAGCATCAAATACTTTAATTATCATATTAACATCATTTACAACTCCAACAGGTGCTGCATTTTTTGTTAAATTTAAAAAATTTAAATAACTTCTAAACTTTTTTCTTTGTAATGGTGGTTTAGCATAATTTAAATTTGTAGGAGTTAATATTTTTTTATAACCACTACCATCTGTTATCCATATATTTCTTTCAATATAATTTCCAGACAATACAGTTGTACCAGGAACTAATGGTCCTAATGGTGGATAACCTGAACCTACAGGAAATTCACCACGGTCTGCAGTAATATCCCAAAATTGGTTAAATTTATATTTACTTTCTTCTTTAGAAAACAATATGTCATAAGAAGCAAAGTTTGTTGTGTTTAATTTAGGATATGTTAAACTTAAAGTTACATTATTTTTAGGAAATATATTTAAGTTTAAGTATCCAGAAACTTGTTCATTATTAAATACAACTACTTTATCAAAGTTATAATCTAAAATTTTAAATTGGTCAACACAATTAATACTAGATCTTTTATAACATTCTAATACATATTCAAATGATCTTATAGTAGTTACTGTTTGTCCAGTAATGTGAGGAAATTCAATTTCAAAAGGATATGGTGTATCATAAAAATTACAAAAGTTGTTACATATAAAATTATGTTTCCATATTGTATTTTGTTTACCTAAGTCTCCGGTTGTTAAAAAATTATTTTTAGTTCCCATAGTTAAACTAGGATGCCAATCATGAAATGAAACCCAAACTTGTGTTTTAGGATCATAACTTACTGTCCAAGAAGCATCTTCAAATAAGAAAGGATCTCCTAATAAATATCTACCTTGTCCATTTAATGTAAAATAATCTCCTTTACCATTATCTTTACCATATGTTATTAAAGGTATATAAGCAACTGTACCAGGTGCTCTTGGAATTGGATCAGTAACTTTTCTTAATCTATAATCTTTTTTAGAAAAATATAACATTGAGTTTTCACTATCATACATTGATTGACAACCAATACCTGCTACTGGATTATCTTGATATGGATAATCAGGAAAATCATCAGTAAGTTTATATGGTAAGAATAAATTAAACCACCACTTTAAACCTGCAGATGATATTTCTTGTAGTCCTTGACCATAAGTAAAAACCTTACCTTGATTTTGTGCTATATAAAATATACCAATAGGAGTAGATATAACAGATAATCTATTTTGTGATGAACCATATTCATATGATTTATCAGCATTTGTAACAGATTGTCCAGGTTGTGAAAATAATCCACCATCTCCAATAGTTAATTTAGTTCCTAAATCAGTTTGTAACTGATCAGTACCTTGAAACATTAAAGGACTATCATTTTTAAATGTAATTAGTATACCACTTTTATTTACACTTTTTACACCACTTACTTGTGATTTAAATTCTTTATAATTATTTGCTAAATATATAAACCAACTATCTTTAAATGATTCATCTTGTTGTTGTAAAGAATAATATATTCTATCAGGATAATAAGTATAACAAAGTTGTGAAACTTTTGGATTATAATATCTACTTTGTAAAGTACCTTGAGAAAAATATTGAGTAAAAGCTTTAGATATACTTAAAGAATAATCATATCTATATTCATTACCTCTAGTTATAATTGCTGGATCAATATTAAACATACGTACAGTATCAGTATATCTATATGGATCATAATGTTTTTCTCCTTCTAGTATTCCTTGTTGTCTAAAGTCTACTAATACATCTGACTCAACAAAAAAATCTTTAACACTAGAATTAAATATATAAAAGTTAGCATTAGGAACACTAATGTCTAAACTAGAACCATAATTACCTTCATCATCTGTTGTATATTTATAACTTCTCCAATCAAGTTGATAGTAATTTCTTGGCCAAGGACCTGTTCCTGGAGGGTTTGGATTAAACAATGATGCTAAATCAGTTAAATTGCTTACTAAAACTGATGGGTCATATTCAATACTATTTATAAAAAATCTTGCATTAGGAATCATATTATACAATGTATAATTAAATTCATAACCATCAGGTTGTTGCCACAACCAATCATAAAAATAAAAAAATGTATTTTTTTCAGTATATCTATTTATAAAAGTATCACCTCCAAAAAATATAGGAGTTTGACCTAGTCTAAACCAAGATAAATTACTATTTCCTGTTGTAGGATTAAATATTGTAGGACAATCACGACCAGCATTTACAGTAACAAAATTATTTTCTGGTGTTGGATTAGCTGCTGTTGGTTGTAAATTAAAAGTCATTTTTTGTTCACATGGAGTAATAGGTATTTGTTTAATACCTTCTAATTGTCCATATTGATTTCTAATTCTTACTTTGATACCTGCATAATGACTTGCTATTGTTCTATTAAAAGGAATATCTATATTACTAAAAGAAGGTATTCCAGAAGAAGAAGTTGATTGTATTAATGTACCTAATGTAACTAATGAATTATCAGCACCAGTTAAAGCTGTTGGAAGTGATGGAAGTGGAGGAATAGGACTAATATTTATAAAATCAGGACCATCTGTAACAGCTCTTCCTGTTTCAGTTCTTAAAACAACTGTATCAGATCTTTTTAAATTATTAATACTATATGATTTATAAACATTACTACTATTTTGATATAAAGGTACATCTTGTATATTATCTCTAATATAAAAAGCATCTTCTATACTATATCTAAAAATATTTGCAGAGGGTTCCGGAATAAAATTACCATAAAAACCATAAGATATGCCTTGTAATGCATATTGTTTATATCTTATAACTGCTAATAATAATTTTTTAGCAGCATCTGCTCCTCTAGAAAAATAATATGTAAGTTTTCCAACTGCATTAAAAGCTGCACTTAAAAGTTTACCAAGTGATTGTCTATCTCCTAATTCATTTTCATATTCAATAGACTCTGTATGAGCACCAGGTACAATTGCTGCAGCTGTATTAGCAATAGAATTAATTGTATCAGGAGAAGTTCCACCAAGAGTTGTTAAATTTCCAAGACCTCCTGGTAAAAGAAAATATGAAATCATAGCAGGATTATATGCAATATTTACAGCTGCAGTATAAGCAGCATCACCAACTAAATTAGGTATTTCAACAAGAGAACCATTACCTAATGCTAAAGGAAATATATATGTTCCACCATTAAGAGTAGGTTTACCTGTCTTTTTTTTAGTTTTTCCAATATTTGATAGTATAGCTTCAATTATTCCACCTACAATCATAATTGTTACTGCTGTATCACTTAATAACTTAAACTGTGGATGATCACTTGGTACAATAAATTGTTGTTGAGAAGTTCCATTTAATTGACCATAAAGTTTTAATTCACTAACTGATAAAAAAGGTGTTCTAAACATTGTATCAGGTGAATGAAAAGTCATTATATCTTTTGGCACACTTTGATTTATAACAGGATCTCCATTATCTTGTGCACCTAGTGTTTGTGGTATTCTTATGTATGGATCATTATAACCAGCCATATGTCCACCTTGAGTACTACTTGATGGAATTATAGTATTAAATGGATAATTAGGATATAATCCTTGAGATTTATTTAAAGCTACAGAACCTTTTATTTCAAAAGTTCTAAGATTATTTAACATCCCTTTTGCAATAATAGATTTACTACCTTCTCTTGAGCCTCTTAGTATTTCATAACCAACTATTCCAGGAATATCATTTCCTTCATTATCTTTTGGATAAGTAATATTTTCAAAAAAAACTCCCATGAGTCTAATGTGATTATCATTATTTAATGTAGCAGTTGAAGGATTAGCTCTAAAATGATAAGTGTTTAGGTTTAATGCATTATCTGGAAATTTATGATGTCTTATATTTTTATTACATAAATCAAATGCTGTAGTTGGTAAATTTGTTAAAGGATCAATTGGAAGAGGAGTCCAACATTGTGAAGTTGAGTTCCAAACATCATTTTTATTATCAGGATATTTTTCATCAGATTGCCAATAACCCATTTTACCTGTAGCAATTACTACACCACCATCAGGTAGAATAGTACCAGGATTACCTGTTTGTGATGCTGTATTAAATACTTCAAACAAATGATCATCAGTTGTTAAACTATTAATATTTGCTGTAACAGCATTAGATAATATAGTTGTACTTTCTGGTAATCCATTTTGAACAGGATAGTTTTCAGAAATTCTTCCAGGAATATGATATGATGAAGATTTATCTCCTGTATCATAAACCCATCTAATAAAAAAACAATATACTTCATCTCTTAAATATGATCCTTTACCTCCTCCTTTAACATAATAATTTCCAGGATATTCAATAGAAGCCCATTTAGAAGTAATTAAATTTGCTAAAGGTTGATAATTAAAATCAAGTTTTGATGTTGGACCAACTCTTAATAAATAATTATTTACTTCTGATATCTGATCTGATTTTTCAAATATAGGAGTTTGTATTGGTAAAAAAGATACTGGAACTGTAATTAAATCTTCTCTAATTTGATCTAACTCAACTACATTAGTATTAGTAGAATAAAAACCAATTTGTTTAGCTACAGTACCTTGATTAATATTTTGTACAACAACTAAAATAAATTCATCAAAATTTTCAGAATCTGCATTTATTGAAATTCTAATAGCTCCTTGTAAATCATCAGGTGACCATACTGGTTGTGTATTACTTGCAGAAAAATAATCAGTTACTTTTTGACCTTTAATAGCATATGCTATACATGCATAATATGTTCCGTTTCTTAATGTACCTCCAGAACTTCCTAAAGTTACATTAATACAAGGTGTAGTCATAAACCTTGCTATTCTAATTCTATCACAATTTAATTTATTTGTGTTTGTACATATTTCACAGTCATTAACTATTGGACAATCTTGAATCCATTGTACTCCTGGCCATAGCATAGGAGTATTTACACCATTACTATAATAGTTTACATTTACTGGTGCTGAAGAATTACCAAAATATGTATATGATGGTGGTATCCAAGTTTGAGGATCTCCAACATTTAAAAATCTATCTGGATTTAAACCATCTGCAAAATATACTTGCCATGTACAATCTTCTTTTTCTCTTGATACACCTGATATTAAAAATCTTTTATCAAAACTTAAACAAGCATCTTGTACAATTGGTTGATATATACATCTATTTTCTTGTAATAAACCAATTTCAGACATAATAGGTCTACCTTGATTATCATGTCCTGCAGTAAAAATTATCCATTTATCAGAAAATAAATAAATACAACCTATAATGTATTTATCAGTAACTGCTGTTTGCATAGTTGCACCTGTTACAGCACATAAAAAATTTGATGTTTCATTTGATAATGTACCTAAGTCACCTTCAGAAGTATTATTAACAGCATTACGGGCATGTGTCCACATACCATCATTTACAAATGAAGGATCTGAATCTTTATTTAATCCTTTAGTAAATGTATGTGTTATATTTTGTCCTGAATTATCTGATTCTGCCATTTTTATATAACTCTAGTGTTTCTAAAACTTCTTGGATGTTCATTATTTGGTCTATGACTTGTAAACATATCATAATATTTACTATGCATAGCTCTTCTATTTGTCCACCAAATTTCTTCAAGTTCACTAAAGTTTGGAGTATTAACTAAACTAAGTGCTTGATTTCTAGCAGCTTTTAATCTACCTTCTATTATCTGCATTCTTTGTGCAACATCTTCACCATTCATTAATAAATTTTCAAGAATTCTTGCTTTAAATGCATATTCATAATATTCATTTATAAGATCATGATCTGGAACTAATAAGTTTCCATTATCATCTTCCATAGCTCCTTGATAATTTAAATAAACTTTACATGTGTCTAGTGTAGTAAATAAAAAACCACCTTTTATCCAACCTTCATCTAAAGTATTTACATATAAATTTGGACAGTCACAAGAAATTTCTTGACTAGTTTTCATTCTTAATGGAAGAAGTGTACTATAGGTTCTTGTTTGTCCAGTATTTACTATTTGAATAAGTTCAGATTTTTCTCCTTTACAGTTCATAAAAACTCTTGGCCTTATACAAGTATCTCCATAAGGATTAAGTGGATCATATGAGCTAGGAATAGTTGGTGTGGGACATTCTGCAGCACAAGAATTAGTAGGACATGCTGCAGTATGATTACATGGATTAGAATTACATGTAGAACAGTTAATTGTAATAGGTGCACATACATTTACATTAGCTGGAGTTTCAACATAAGGTACTTCTTGTATATTAGTTCCACCAACCATTCCATTGTATCCTATACTTTCAGTAAATTCACCACATAGTAATGCATAATTAAATACATAAAAGTCATCTGGTAATTTTACTCTACCATGACATACTTCTAATACAACTTCTTTAGTTTGATTAATTCTTAAACCTAAATCATAGTTTAATTTTTTAGCTAACTTGATAAGCTGTTGAGGCTCTATCATGTTTTCTAATGCTAAAGTATTAAAGTCTATTGATACATCTTCTAAAACTGAGTCAAAAGTTCTGTACCGTAGTGTATAATTAAAGTCCATTATCTAAGTGTATTTTGACTATCATCAGGTCCATCTGTTGGAATTGACATAGTCATAGTTAATTCTTTTATTACAAATTGTTCTACTTCAGAAAATAAATATTCTGGTAATGCAAAAGGATCATCTTGTCTTACTGCACATTCTTTTGTATCACATGTTTCAATAGTTCCTTCAAAGATAGCTTCCATTCTTATTGCTTCCCAATCTACATTAGGACAATATATATAACCATCTAAATACCAAAAATAAAAATTTCTATTATATTTCCAAGTTGTAGTTTTAGTCATAGAAACCCAAGTACCTGGATCTGTTCTAAACATTTCTATAGTACCATCTATTGAAGATGTAGTACGTATAATAGGTCCAAACATTCCATTTAGTATTCCCGGAATTTTTTCTTTTGATCTTTTAAAATAACAACCTGAATATACTCCAAGACAACCAGCTTCTACTTTATCTACATCTATTAATTCTATATAAGGAAGAACTCTAAATAAAGAACTAATTTTCATTAGTCTAAATTGATTGTCTTCTCTTTTAATTAATGTTTGTGAATATTTTAATAAAGATGAATATATTATTCTATCAGTTAAAAAAGCATCTTCTTTAACAGCTTTTAATGTATTTCTTACTCTTGATATTGTTTCACCAATTGTTGTCATAAGTTAGAGTCATTATATTGTTTTAATGCTAATTCAGCTTCTTTATTTTTTCTATCTCTATATACAGCTTTACTGTATGTTAAGTTTAATTTTTTTGTAGCATCTACTACAATATACATATTCCAGTTTTCTGGATAAGTTTTAGCTACACTTCTTTTAAAATTTCTACATGCAGTAAATCCCCAAAACTCTCTATTCTTTATTTTATGTTTAGGAGCATGATTAGTAAAAAATATTTTTGCTAACTTACCATCAGTCTCCCAATTATTATTTGATACTGATACTCCGTACTTTAAAGATTTAGCATAGTTTACATTTTGTTTTTTACTTTGTTGGCATGTTCCTATAAATAACCAACCTATTGATTCAGGTAATTGAACACCATCTCTTACATCAATTACTTTATTGTATACAGCATAATTAAATTTTTTTATAATGTTTTTTAAATCAGAATTATCTAAGTCTTTATATTTACTATACTTTTTTTTAAAACTTTCAAAAAATTCTTTATTCAAAACATTATATACAGCTGGTCTAAATCTTGGAGCTGTAACATCTGGTTTTTTAAATTCTCTCATACTATATATTTAATATACTAAAAATTACTGACATGAACAAATGTAAAGATACTATAAAAAAACAAAACCCCCACAAGTGCGGGGGTATTGTCTTGTTGCCACAGTAACCAACAAACTGTAACTTCTTATAAAATTTTTATTATCCTACTCTTCTAATAGACCAATCTATATTATCTCCACCTGGTGAAGGAAGTGTTGTGTAAGATATACCTGTCATATTTTGTATTTTTAAAACTAAAGTTGTTCCTACAGGTATATCAACTCCTTGTAAACCACCTGTTAATACTATATGCTCTAGATATTGTCTATTCATTACAGTACAATAATCAGCACAATATATAGTATTACCATTATTAGTTACACCAATAAAAAATTGACCAGGACCAACACCTGTTACTCCAAGTGCTGTATCACCCCATCCAAATGCAACTTTACTAGAAGCTGTTAAATAAACATTGTAATTAATATCATATTTACCAGTTTGAGGACATGTCCAAACACCTGTTCCAGCATTATACTGTGTAGTTGTTACACCATTTACTAATTGATACACAACTGTTGGTTTAATTGTAACACCATTTGGAATATATGTAGCTGTTAATGAAGGTGTAACAGTTGTTATATTTGGTGGATATAAAGTTGCTCTAAAAGCTGTACCAAATAAACCTGCAGTAGTTTCAATAATATCTCCCGTACCTGTTGTAGATAAATTATATGTAGGTGTACCAATAAAAGTTCCTATACCATATTTATTTAATTGTAACTGACTAGTACTTTTTAAAGTTAATTGATCTGTTGGATTTGTAGTACCATTTGGCTTACCTTGAATTACAAATGTAGAAGCCATCTGGCTTTGATTTGTATTATTACTTGTTTTAGATATTATTCTATTTGTAATATATGCTTGAGAACTTCCTGTTACATCAGAGTTTCCAAATTCTATTGATACTCCTGAACCAAGTGTACCATTAAATGTATTTCCTACTCTTAAAGCAACTGAATTTGTTGCTCCTTTTGCAGTACTTGAAGCACTTTCAATATATACAGCAGGGACAGCACTTATTGGACTTCCTGAATTTTCTGTATTATGAGCACCTTTAGCTCCTATAGCTTGAGCTCCTGTTGTTAATGCTGATTGACATACAACATCTACAACAGGTGTTAAAAAACCATTTACAGTAGATTTTGCAGAAATAGCTTGACAAACTGTTCCTATAGGATTTATATCTAATGTAAAACCAGAAATAGAAGTTCTTTGTAATGCTAATGCAGGTACTGTAGTACTATTTATATTTAAAGCAAATGTAGAATTAGTAAGAGTTGTATTTTGAATTAAAGGACCTCCAAGTTGAATACTATTTACAGGTTTTGTTAATCCATTACTTGCTGTTACTGTTGTTAAACTTGCCAGTCTTCCACAAAAATATGTTACTATTTGTTGTAAAGCTGAATTAACACCAGAACCAGCTGTCACCACTATATCTCCACCACATATCATTAATGGCACAGTGCTATATGTAGTACAAAAATAATCAACTAAGTCTTGTAATGATTTTGCCCATGTAGAATCTGATGTTATAATAACATCTCCATTACAATCAATGTCTGGACCATTGTATATAATACAATCTGAACTTAATACTTCTTGACAAGGTATAGGATCCGGACATCCTGCAGGAGTTGGACATGGAGGAGGACTAGTTAAAAAACTATCCTTACATCCACATTTTGCACATTTGTTATTACAACTACTATAGTTATGATTACAACTTGTACAAGTACTATTAGTGTTATTACAGCTCATTATATTTTATTTTGAAATATTTAAATTTTATTATAATTGAGTTATAGTTAAATCATTTCTTAATTTTATAATAGAAAAACTCAGAGTATCTGAATATGTATATGTTGTACCATTATAAGATCTGTTTGTAGTATTAAGAACTTTAACTTTTAATTGTGTACTTGTAGATGCTGTTGCAATAATTTTTGATGTTGATATTTCAACACATCTATCATTACCAGGTGTTAATGTTTGACTATTAGCTACATAAACATCAGTAAGATCATCAGGAGTTATTCCTATATAAAAACTACCTATATCAGAAAATGCATTTGTTAGTTGAGTTGCAGTTGGAGGATTTGAAAATGTTGCTGAAGGTCCCGACCAAAATACTGAAGATCCATTGTTAGGTTTTAAATGTATTGTTGCTTTTATTAAATATGTACCAGGATCAGTAATTGTAAAAATTCCTGTTGTATTACTAAATGATCCAAATGTTATAGGTGGTAAACTTAAATTTGGAACAAAAGTTCCTGCTGCAGCAATAACAGATTGACTATTAGAAGATACTTGTGTATATTCTATAATAGTTTGACCATCTGAAATACCATCTACTGATGCTGGTGCTAGTACTGGAATGATTCCTGATCTTGGAGCATAAGTACTATTAATAAATAAATTTGCAACAAAAGTTTCTAAATTTGGATCACTATTTACAGTATAAGTAGTAGTAGTTCCTACAGTATTAGATGTAATATTTACATTTGTTCCAGCCTCAACTACTGCTAAACTTCCGGGAGCACATTCTATAGAAAGACATCCTTCAGAAGTTACACTTAGATCTAAACAACAAGATGTTATCTGTCTTAATACTAAAGATTGTGTAACAGGATCCCATGACTCAATTAAAGATTCTGAACTACAATTGGCTGAACCTCCACTTAATACAGAATTTAAATCATTTTCAAATTCTGCAGTTGTAAATGTAAGCAATCCTGTTCCAGAATTTACTGCTTTATTAAGTATTGATCCCCATCCATAATTCCACAAACCTTGATTTGCAGTTATATATGGATTAGATCCAGCTCCAGTAGGTGTTACAAGTCCAAAAGTTAAAGCATTATAATTTCCTCCAAGTGCTCCACTTAAACCACTTGTTGTAATATTTGTATTATTTGTAGCTGCATAAGCATGAAGTAAAAAATTTTGTTCAAGAGCATTACCAGTATATGCTGGATATATAACAGCATTAAAACTAGTCCAAAATGAAGTATAATCTGTTACAAATTGACTAAAGTCACCACTATATGTAGAAGTTGGTTGAGCAGGACTAAACAAAGAAGGAGGAGAAACACCACCATGATAGTCAGGATTATTAGTTTCATTTACAAATGCTACAAATAACATTGCTTGAGGTCCAGACCATCCAGGTGCATAACCTGGAGGTGTTACAGCTCCTATTGTAGTACCATCTATGGGATTTAACCAAGTTTGAAAATTAGTACCTAATTTAATTTTATTAGGGTGACTTAAATAAGTTTCAGTATTTGATTCATAAATATAAATATTACCAGTATAACTTGGATTTGCTGTACAATAATTTACCCACCACTGATAAAGTGCTGAACATACTATTTGTTTATTTTGTGCAGCAGTTGCACCAGTTCCAGCATATGGTCCAGAAGTAATATCTATATAACCATAAACATCAGCATCATTTGCAATACCATTTGCACAATCAGTTTCAGTAATTGTTAAACCAATTTGATTATCTAAATAATTATAAATATCACAAAGTACTACCCAAACATTACTTAAAGAAGCTGCAAGATTATTTTCTGTAGTTTGCCAATATGAATTCCAATTTGGATTTGCAGAATATGTAGTACCTGTAGATAATTGTATATCTGTATTTAAAATACATTGTGATAATACAGCATCAATTAAAGATGCTGGTAATGCAGTTGCATCTAATAAAGCACAATATCCATAATCATCATCATTAATAAGAATACTTAATAATTGATCCATAGGAACTGCTGGAGAACCCGTGCCTCCAATTTGCGGACTATTTTGTAATATACAATCACTAGCAACAGTTGGTAAAGTAAATGTTGGTGGAGGAGTATTTTCTAATATTGTAACTCTTATATCTAATTCATTAAGTGTATTATTAATTATAGCAATTTGATCTAAAATATTACAAATTTTTAATCCTATTGCTGTTACATAATCTATTAATGTCATTACAGTAACTCCATTAACTATAAAACAAGGTGCTACAGTTATTAATACATCATCAGATTTACCAGTTGTATCTGCACCTGTTGAAGACAATCCTTGTAATAAACAAATTTGTTCTATTAAAAATTGTAAGAGTTCTTGATAAGTTTCTGGTTTACAACCAACTAAATCAAAACAAGAAAGATCATAATTTGTAATAGATAACTGATCCATTACTGTTGCTAATTCAGTTGCAAGACTTGCTATAACATCTGAAATAGTATCTCCTGTACATAATTTAATAATATGTAAATCAGGTCCTTGCCAAATAACACAGTTAGATGATATTGGACTACATGGTGAGTTATCGTAATTTAATGGTTTCATAAGTTTACTATTAATATAATATACAAAATTTTATTAAGACTTGCAACTATTGTTTATTATTAACAAGGATTAGATAATATAGTAGCAGATAAACCTACTTGCCAAAATTGTCTTTCATCACATATAATATTTTTATTAGAACTTCCACCTACTGTTGTTACATAATCAATAGATGCAAGATCTACAAAATTTTTATTTGTTCCATCCCATGCCTCTATACCTATTTCTGATGCAACATTATCAATTCTATTTGCATAACCACTATTTATAGACGCGTTCGAAGCAAAAACTAATCCTATAATTTTTCTAACTCCTCCAAAATCAGCAATTAATGCTGAACCTGAATCACCACCTATAATAGGATTAGCACATAAAACACTTAAACTAGGATCATTTTCAGGTTTAACAAATTCAAGTTGATCTTGAAAATATACAGTAGTGAATGTACCTTGTTTTCTATAATTTATTGGAAAAGCAGAAAATATAGATTTTATTCTCATTGGACATGATGCACCACCTTTAGGACCTGTACTTCTTCCTGAACTATAAATCATAGGATTAGTTGTAAGTAAATTATTTATTTCTGCAGTAGTTGCAAAAGGTAAAGGATTAGTATATGGATCACCAGCTTGCATTACTGAAGATGATATTGTTCCTGTAGCTATATCACTTTGATTTATAGAAAAAATACCACAATCTACTTTATTATAGCCAACTTGTTTTATAGGAACATATCTTAATGATCTTCCAATTTCATAATTTAGTGGTGGAGGATAAAATTCTCCATTTTGAGATACCTTATTTATTGGAGAATATTCATTTTGATATACTCCATTTATTAAACTTCTATCTGATGTATAAAAAGCATCTTGTATTAAAACGTGATTATTTGTTACACCAACTAAAGCTTGAGTATTAGTATCAACAGCAATAAAACCAAGTGTACCTACATAACCCGCCAAATTAGATACTTGCATTGACAAACCTCCAACTAAAGGTCTTGTGAATGCTCTGTTTGCTGCTGAGTTTGGACCTCCAAATTGACCACAATATGCATTACAAGCTAATAACTCTACTTTACCTGCTTCAAATACATCAGTTTTTAAAACTTGATTTCCTACTGTAATTGAACTAGGAATAATTTCAGAATCTAAAAGTTCAGATATTGATTTTTTTTGGTCTACACCAAATCTAATACATAACTCATCTGTTTGAACATTTTCAACAAATTTATATCCATAAGAAAAACTGTTTGCATTAAAAGCATTTTGTTCTGCTAATTCTTGAATTTTTAATTTAATATCTTCCATTTTTATTATTTAAATTAAAGTGTACCAAAAGTTGTATATATAGTATTTATAGTTACTGGACCCCTTCCACAATTATCTTCACATTCAACTAATGTTTCATAAATTCCAGTACCATCATTTGGATCAACACAATTACCATTAAAACAATTATAAGAAACAATAGGTGGTGGTCCACAATTAATTTCACAAAGAGTTAATGTAGCAAACTCTCCACCAGGTCCAGATACAGGAACACAAGTATAATCAACACAATTATAAGAAGTAACAGGTGGTGGTGGTATTGGTACACAAGCAGCTTGACAAAGAGCTAGTGTAGAGTATTCTCCTGAACCATTTCCTATCTCAATACACTCACATGCAGTTTGTGTACAAAAACAATTATAAGTTAATGGTATTGCTGGACATACAGGTTCTGCTGTTGAACAATCACAATCATTACTACACCCACATGAATTTTTAGCACATGGATAAGCTGGATCATTTAATGCAGCTAAATCTATTAGTTCTTTTTGTACAATATATTGTTGATCTTCTTCAGGACAACAATTTGATATTCCATATCTTAATTCTAAAACTTGTTTGTACATTGCTTCTGCAGCTCTACAAGAAATTTCTTCATACTTCCATGCTTCACATCCTGGAGTATTATAACCAGGAGTAATAGATTTTTGTTTATTTTTTACTGGAGGGCATACACCATTTGTACAGTTACCAAAATATTCTATTGTGTATTTAAATTCTATTGTTGTATTACTAGTTTGATTTGATAAACTTGAAATATTTATCCAAGAACCTATAGGACAATTACAATCAGCTCCACATTCTAATGTTGCTACTGGAATATGTTTATCTTCATAAACATCATAACTAGATAAAATCCATTTTTTACCATCATAGTATATATAATCTTCTAAAATTGTATTATAAAATGCAGGTTTACCATTTAAATAATTTAAATAAGGAAAAGGAAAAAGAAAATCATAATTATAGTAATTACTATAAGTAATATCACCATTTGCTGCTATTTGTTTTACAATAAAACCTTCACAATCTTTTGGTAGATACCATCTTATTAAACATAATCTATCACTTTTTTGACCAGGTTGTAAAATAATAGTTTGTAGATTACCTTCACAATCTAAATACTGATATGTTTGTAATACGTCATTATAATTTTTAATAGTACTACAAACACATGGTGCACTTGTTAAACAGTCTATACATTCAGCATAAGAATTTAAAACATTTGATATAACACCTGCTTCACTATTTCCAATAGTCTCAAATACATTCCAACATATTTCAGGACACCAGTCTAATGTAATTATTTTATTAACATACTCTGATAAATCAGTATATGTTATTATAGATTGTTCATAATTAAAACCATCATATGAAATATTTACACACCTAGTTAAAATATAATATATTCTATTACATAATTCACAATCTAAATAATCTTCTAAAACTACAACAGGTGCATCTGATGGTATATTACCATTAATTTGAGATACAATCCAACATTCATCTGGACAGTCTTCTCTTCTAATTACTCTATCTACATATAAACTTAAGTCATCTGATGTATAAGAAAATATTGTAGAATCATTACATGATGTAAGTTTATAATTTATAATAGGTAAACATGTTAAACAACAGGCACTAGTAGTTAATACTGTTACACTTATTGGACAGTCACATGTTTGAGGAATTAATACTTTCCAGCATTCTGTATAACCAGCAATAGTAACTACTTGTCCAAGATTTGCAGGTAATGCTAATGATGGTGAGTTAGAGTAAATAAAATTAGTATTATCTGTACAATCTTCAAGAAGATAACATGCAGGTGGTGTACAAATATATTCTGTAACTTCTTCACATGTTTCTGCATCAATAACAGTAGTTTCAACACAATCACCATTATTAGTTATAATTGTAGGTATATTGTCATCTCCTGTAAATACAATAGGATAACTTTGAGCACAAAAACTTGATGTTGATATTCCTAGATCTGGAAGTAAAACATAATTACCGGAACAATCTATATATTCAATAGATTTAAGATTACCTGTTACTGTATAACATGTACAATCACATATACATGAATTAGAAGTAACTAATACTTCTATTGCATTTGTACAATTAAACTGTGTACTTTCTTGAACAAAAACACAAAGATCAACTATATTATTTTCTGGGTCTACACTACTAACTGTAATGTGAAGTCCAATAAAAGCTGTTAAATCTGTTGATGTAGTAAATAAAGGTTGAGATCCATCACATGACCAAAGTGTAAAACATAATGGATTGCACTCAGGACAGGCACTAATATATCTTTGACAAGAGGAATCCGGTTGTGCAGGATATACAGGAGAATGATATATATAATTTCCTGATATATTTTGTGGAGCAACAGCTAAACAATTATATTGTGTAACAGTACTAACTGGTTGTCCAACTCCAGTACTATGTAATGTAATAGAATAACATTTGTTACTTACTAAAGAAGTAGTAACATTACAATTAACATCTGTTGTTGGATAAGGATTTGAATTAATTGTACCTACATAACTTGCTAC
>Ga0114968_10000375_pt1 | contig 33207 bp, 29 predicted proteins | sample M_130807_EF_Meta_FD_87020 | JGI IMG/M metagenome (GOLD analysis project Ga0114968, IMG submission 87020) | Freshwater microbial communities from Lake Montjoie, Canada to study carbon cycling - M_130807_EF_MetaG | ecosystem: Environmental > Aquatic > Freshwater > Lake | place: Lake Montjoie... | reverse complement strand
TGCTTGCTGTATATCCGCATCTACCAACTGTATATTGATAAGATCCATATGTTGTGCTACTTGAACATCCAGAAGTGTCATAAGAGCTTCCGTCCCACACTCCGTCAATATATATTTTTCTTCTATAAGAATATGTTGTATAGTCTCTATTTTGAGTCCCAGAACATTCATAAGAACTACTTGATGCATAATAATCACATGTTCCATAAGTAATTGATGGAATATAAGGAACGCATCCAGTAGACCTAGCACTAACTGAAGTTCCTGCTATTGTTGCGGATATATAACCGTAATGTGAATATGAAGTATTCACCCCAGTCCATTCATAGCCAAGATCATTTAATAAAGATGTACGGCTGCTAAATGCGCTATCATCACATCGGTATAGCCTAAGAGATGCATTTGTTGATGTAGGTATTAGCGCATTACTTCCAGTACCAGAACTCCAGCTTCCCCGTGTTCCATCTGAAGAAACTCCTCTGACCCAATAATAATATGTGTAAGAGTAAATAGATAGTAGTCCCCATGATGCCGTTAAACTTGTATTAGATGTTGTAGTCCAAACTGTTCCTGTATTTGAATTTGAAGTATTATAAGAAATTTCATAATATAAAGCATTTGTTGCAGCTGACCAAGTTAAATAATAATTTACATCGGCAGTATAATTCCATCTTTGTATTTTATAACTTGTAGAAATTGCTTCAAGACTAGTGCTTATATAACCATTTGAATAATCTTTTGTATGACTTAAATTTTGTGGAGTACCTGGGGTAATAACTGCTGATATAGTGTAGACTGGTATCGATGTCCAATTAGAGTACCCGTCATCATTTCCAGCAACTACCCATAAATAATATAATGTAGATTGGTTTAATCCATTTATAGGTGTACTAGTTGAATATACTGCATTACCCGAATTTGGAGTTGCACCATTAGTATTATAGGTCCAAAGATAATATGTGGCAGCCCCACCTGAGCTATTTGCCTGCCAATTAAATGTTAAACTATTACTTGTAATATCACTTGCTGATAAATTAATTGGTGTTCCTGGTTTATTTGCAGTACGAGTAGTTGCAGTTATTATGTTTGAAAAGTTACCATAATATCCATCCTCTGCTGATCCTGTCCAAGGTAATACTCTAAAATCATAAGATGTTCCAGCATCAAGAGCACCAACTCCTCCAGATCCAGTTGATCCATCAACTGCTACCCAATTTAACCATGTACTACTTGAAGATTTCTTATACTGTATTGTCTGAGATCCAGAATATTGAGATGGAGTCCATGTAAATGTTATTGCATAATTATTTGTAACTGCTGTATAAGTATTTTCATTAATTGTTAAATTTGTTATATCTCTTGGCATTTCAAATATAACAGAATCAGAACTTGAAGTTGTTGCACCACCAGTGGATGATGTTGCTACTACAGAAAATCTAAATTTATTTTGTTTATTTGGATACATATCTGATTGCAATACATTATATGTTTTTGTATTAAATGCGCCAATAGAAGGATTTGTAATAGTTCCCCCATCCATTTCAGGGGTAACCCATATTGTATAGGCACTATTATATTTTTCAAATTGATAAATTCCACTAGAAAAGTTTGTCCAATAATAGTTTTTACCAGTTAATTTTATAGTTCCATTAGTATTTGTTGATTTAGAAATTGTAACTTGTTGAGAAATTGCTGGCACTAGACCTGCAGACCAGAATGATTTAAATGCTCCTGCAACATTTATAAATCCATAAAGAATTTTTTTCCATGAACCATTTACATTAATAAATCCATCAAGAACAGTTTTCCATGAACCATTTTTATTAATAAACGAAGGCATTATGGATTGTATACTAGCATTATAAGTCCTTCTTGAGAAGAAGGCCAGCTAGAATTTATATAAGTTGCTCCGCCAAATATTGAGTTTGATATAGCTGCTATTGGTCTTGCGCTTTGAATTTGTAAACTATCATACACTCTAGTATTTCCATAAATTTGTAAATCTGTATAAACTTTATTAGTACCATAATTTTCAGAAGTTACTTGAAACCCTCCGTAATAATTATTATCCCACCCACCAGTTTCAAATATAAATCCATAATTACTTCTCATTTCAAATCTAGGATAAGACCCATTTACTCTTGTGTCTACTGCGCTGGCGCCAGAAGTAAAAATTAAACCACCAGTAGAAGGAGAAATATGACCTACTGCATTACTATTATCATAAAAAGATATTGCATTTGTTGTTGAATCTAAAACAGTTCTTTTTCCACTTTCAGAAGATGCTGCAGTAATTTTAGAGCCATATATGTTAGAACCAGTAATTGTTCCAGATAAAGTTAGTGCACCAGTTGCTGTTGTTAAAGTAAATTTATTACTAAGTGATCCCGCTCCACTATAATGTGCAATTTGTGAAGGAGTAAATCTTATGTGACTTGAATCTGGGCTTCCTAAATACATTGTAGACAAATTGCTATTTATTTGAAATGTACCTGCAGTATTTTGTAAATAACTTCCTGTTATTTCCCATCCACCAATTTCTCCAGCTTTTGCTCTTAATACACCATTAGTTGATACTCTAAAATCTGCATCTGCGTAGTTAGCATTTCCTAGCCATATTCCAGTTGCTGGCTCTGCTTTGAAAACTGTATTGCCTGTTCCAATAGAAAGATTTCCAGTAAATGTTCCAGAGCCTTTAATTGCTAATGTTCCTGTAGACCCTCCAGTAAATTTTAATAATTCTGTTGTTCCATCTGTTCCATAAATAACTAATGGTGTAGTAGATCCACCTATTTCAACTCTTGCTCCACCATTTGCGCCAGCTTTAATATAAGCATCTGCGTCCAGGAATCCTGTTTTAATTTCGCTTGCAGGAAGCATATCTACTGTTATTGGGTTTCCGCTTGCTGATACTGGTTGTCCGTTGGATAAATTATTAGAATTAATTGTGTCTATTTTTATATAATAAGGAACTCCATATTGTAATGTAGCACCAGTAGATTTATTAATAACTGTGCCTACTCCTATTGAAACCTTATTAGATCCGTTTGCAAAGTTTAATGTATGTACCCAATTGTTATCACTTGTAACAAAATCTGCAGTGGTACCAATAAATACTTTTGCTCCCGCAAAAGATCCTTTTGTAAAATTTGTATACCCACCTTCACCATCTGACTTTTTACCATTCCATTCTACAATTAAAGATGCTAAGCCAGCGGTTACTGTTGGTGCATATGGGTCTTCTGGGTTTACTATTGTTTCTGCTTGTCCCGTTACAGTTACTGATCTTGAATAACTTACTGGAGAAGTGCCCCCGTAATTTGTTACTGCATACAACGCAACTATATATTGTCCAGCTGGTGCTGTTATAGTTTGTGTACCAGCAGTTTTAAAACTTGCCGCTGGTTTTGTTGCATCAAATGGAGCACCATCAATATAAATGTCTACTCTATCTATATTAGAAATCGGCTTACCAGAACTATCATTTCCGTTCCAAGTAATTTTAATAAATCCCTGATCTCCAACAACATCTGTAATTCCTAAATTTGGTCTTCCTGGTACTGTTTCTCCAGGGGTTGTTAAAATTTTAGTAGCTCCCCACAATCCATACGTTCCATCTTGATATTTCCATCTAAATTGAATTGGGTAAGTTTCATTTAAATCAAGATCTGTTACTGTTACAATAAAATAATTTCCGTTTTCAACTGCAACGGAGTTATCTTTTAACAAATCTTGATATGCTGCCATCCTAGATATTCCAGTCCAAATCTAACTTATACTCAAGATCCAAAGATCTTCCAGCAAGTTTTTTAATTCCATAAAAAGTTCCACTTCCAGAAACTGTTCCTGTATTGTTTAATGAAAGGGTAATTGTTTTATCTGATATGCTGCTAATTAAAGCACCTGTCGCTATTCCAGTTCCAGATACAGGTTGTCCTATAAATAAATTATTAACAGAGCCTACCGTTATAGTACTTTGCCCAGATACTCCAGACACTGTAGTTGTTGTAGATACGACAGATCTTCCAATTAATCCAAAGTTTGGATCAAATGTATCTTCATCATTTATTCTTAATCCATCAAATCCAACGTAAGTTGTTTGCCCTGCAGATGGGGTTATAGTTATTCCTATTTTTATAATAGATGACTTATCTGGTGCTACAGCTGTTGCCCCATTAAAAATTTCTGACATTGGGATATCTGCAGTTAATTTGTTTCCAGTCCCAGATGCTGGTGTAATTACTTTTTCAAAATATTCTGTGTCTGAGCTATAGAATCTAATTTTTATAGATGCTAAATTTGCATCTTGTTTGTAATATGCCAATCTTAAAGTATCATTAGCGCTATATCCAGATAAATCTAAATTAACTGTGTTTTGAATATATTCGTTTGCAGAAGTTGCAGCTGATTGCATAAGTAGTATAGTGTTTCCAATTCTTTGACTTCCAGTTAAATAGTCTGATTTAAATCCGTCTGTGTCTGTCCAGTCTGTGTAGGTTGCAAAATCTGTTATAAATTTACTGTCAAAGTTATTTATTGAAGACCTTGTTGATGGATAAAGACCTATCTCGTTAATGTGACCTTCAACATCTTGTGGAATTGTTGCTTTAAAAATTACTGAGTATGATGTGACTCCGTTTAGTGTTTGTATATCTGTAGTTCCAAATGACACTGGAACTCTGTAGAACTCAAACCCAAGTCTAGTATCATTTTCAGTATCTGCGGTGTAATCAATTCCTATGGCAATATCTTTATTTAAGGCAGATACGTTACCAGCCATTTGATCGGTTAAAAATCTTTTTCCAAATTTTGTTATCATTATTCTCCTATTAAATTGGTGTAGAGTAACTAGACCTATATGTAGTACCATTTGTTCCTACTACAACTGCCCTTACTCTTAGCCATCTTGGTGAAGATGTAGCGCTAGTATTTCCATCTCTAGAGCTTACTCTATATTGCTTTATGCTTCCACCAATTCCTATTTGTTTACTTGTAGATGTTGAGTATGTTAATGTTCCGCTATCTAATGTTGCTGCTGAGGCTCCGCTTGATGAACTAATTATCCATTCATACGATACAGAAGAATATGATCCAAGTCCAGAAACATTGTCCCAGCCCCATGCAATTGCAGTTGAATCTCTTTTAAATACAACACTTGGAATGCCTGGAGACGGAGTAATAAATTCTACGGACTTTGTAGTGCTTGTATTTAAAACAACTGGCACTACTGTACTAGGGTTAAATATTCTTGTGTCTACACCTGCAATATTGGTTGGGTTTTTACTAGAGTTTCTAATTTTAATTAATGCTCTAACTTTTTGCAATTTAGAAACAGTGTCATAATATGGCTCATAAACAACGCTTTCTATATCGCTTAATGATGGAATGTCTAACATTTCATCTATTGTTATTGGGTCTCCCGCCAAAATATCTTGATTTTCTAATGTGTCTGGGGTGGATATGTAGGCATATGGATTAGAGTTTAAATATTTAGAATAGTCTATTGACCCACCTTTAATTGCAATATAATCATTTGGATGTAAATGTATAGCGTCTGGGTGGTCTACTGGGAGCGCTATTACTGACCCTCTAGTAATATCCTTAATGTCTGTTCTAATATTTTTAGCCATATTTTATTATACCATTTCGCCTATAAGGTTCGACAGGTTATTTGGGTCTCCAATCCTTGAGAATAGGAATGCTTTACATTGGTTACTATAAAATTTTCTGTTCCCGCTAATCCATGGTAAGAGTATTTAATTCCAACTATGTCTCCTACCGAAATAAGTGGGTTTCCAAATATGGACATATCTATTAATTTTCCTTTATTAATAACATTACTTTTAATCCATAAGGCAAGGGCTTTTACGTCCGCTTCGTTTTGAAGCCATGAAGATTGAAATATAACTGGCTCTGCAGTTGCGTAATCATTTAGCCCGTCTGTTTTATATTCTAGCTCCCCAGAACTTCCTAGCGTATTTCCATATATATAAAGGCTTGCTTCAAGTCCATTTGATATTGGTATGCTGGTAGATGTATTATTTAATATATATGCTTGTGCTCCAAAGTTAGATACTTTTTGACCAATAAGACTTGCATATTTATTTATACCAGTACTCCATTTAATTGGATATGACGGCCTTGTGTCGTATTTAACATCTACCTTTAAAATTTCTCTTACGACTGTTCCAAACTCGTCTAGGGCGGTTAGCTTTTTGTTTCCAATTGCTATCTCATCTTGAGAATAATTGCCCATATATGAAAGGTCTCCAAATGAAGTATTAATTAAATCGTTTCCAAATTGACCTTGATATAGATTTACATCAAAGCTTGCATCTACGTACTGATAATCTTTTAATTCATTTCCGTAAACATAATCAAATGCAACTTCGCCACGGCCACATATAACTGCAACTTTATTAGTTGGTGCAAGAATAGATGTTTCTAGTAGGGCAACCTTACTTGCTGTTTTAACCGTTGAATCTTGATAGCTAACCTTATAGCCATTTATATAAGCATCAATATTTACTACTCTATTTTCTATTTTTACTTTTACATCAATATTATATATTCTTCCGCCATAGATTCCTTCTACTGTAGACTCTGTTCTTGTTCCAATTTCTTTTAATGGCTTTACTTTATTTCCTACAAACTTAACAATTCTTACTGATTTTTTATCTGCTGCTGCTGCGGAAGATGTGGATTCTATTAAAATATAATATCCAGTTTGCCCCAAACTATTTACAAAAAATCCTAGACCTCCCATCTGATTTGGATTTTCAACAGTATTGTCTAAAATTAAACTAGTGCCATACGAAAAGTATCCCACGTTGTATTCATTTCCATTTACCTGAGAAACTGTTTTTGTTGTTGGAACAACGATAGCTGGAAATTCTCTAAAAGCAATAGCGTATCTTTTTGCCAAGTAGTCTTGCTCTGTAACAGATAAAGCCATGTATGATTTTGCCACTTTAAAATCTTTTGGAGTAGATGAAAGCGTTTGTATGGAAATTCCATCAGTTGGCATTGTGTAATCTTTTTGCTGTATTCCGTAGCCCATGTTTGAATTTAGATATGGCACTACTTGAAAATCATAGGTTGCTCCCATGATTAAATTATCAATAACAAAAGGATCGGCATTTTTGCTTAATGAAACTTCTGCAGATGACGGGTCGTTTACCCATACCCCGCCAGAGTATATCTTTTTTTGTATATAAATGCTGTACGATGTTGGATTAACAGACCATTCGTAGGTATCTATATTTATTTCTACTGAAGTGTACGATAATGGTTTTATTACTAAATTTTTAACAAATGCTAGTTGAGTATATGACCCTCCGATTGGATATATGTCACGCATTTTGCGTCACCAAAGTTCCAGTCCAAAAATATTCTGTTGATGGCACACCACTAGCATTATGTGCAGCGGCTGTTGTTCCCAGGGCTCCTCTTGTTTTAACCCTGTATGCTCCATTTGGCTTAAAGTAAATTTCTGAGTTTATGTCTGCGGTTCCTACTTTTGAAAAATTTCTATATTTATTTACATCTGCTGAGTTCTCTATCCAAATATTTATAAAGTTTGATCCATTATTTGAAACGTTTGTTTCTGTTAATGCGTCATAAATTGTAGAAGGGGTTAGTTCTTTTGGAATATACTGGTAACCTATTGCATCAAACTCTATTATTTCTGAGTCTATCATGAAGTATCCATTAAAATTAAATCCTGATTGAAACTTGCTGTACTTATCTAAAGTTCCTAAATCTAATATTATTTTAGCACTACTTGAAGTTAGAGTTTCTTTTAGTCCTCCAGCAATTAAATATGAGGTTGGTGACTGCCACAGGGGACCAGATGCGCCTAGATAGCTAGATGATATTGGGGTAGACCAAAGAACTTTAACTTGATTTGCTGATGCTATTTCTTTCTGATTAAAGCTAGCTATGTTTGGCAAATATGTACCGTCTTTTTCATAATAAAAATTCCAAGACTTTTCAGTTCTTGAATACATATAGTTTCTACTATAAAATTGCAGTATATTGTTTTCGTCCACTACAGCATTCATCTGTATGTCTCTACATATTTCTTGAATATTTTCCCACACAGTCTTGCTTCCATCTGTCCAAAAATAATTAATAAATGGTATAGAATTATCTGTATCAGATGTTAAATTAAAAGAATAGTTTGTAAATCCTACTGAGTCTAGTAGTCTTCTAATTACGGCTGTGGCTGGGTAGTACTCGCAAAGAATATCTGGTGCCACGGTTTCCATTAAATACTTAGTGTTGTCTAATGCAGTTACTGTTGACTCCCCGTAGCTATCTATGTCCCAGTTGTCTACATAATAATACCCTTGAGATATTTTGTCGTACTTTTTAGATCCTTCAGTAATTGCTCCATTTGAATGGTATATTTTAAAATACGGATTAATTATTGCATTTTTATATATATATGTTAATGAACTATCTAGCGTTGAGGTCCTATTATAGGAAATATATTGCGGTGCTGTTTGATTAAATTTTGCTAAACTTACGCTTAAACTATTAGCGGTTACTTTTCCAACTGGCAGTATGTCTTCTGAGCTGGATGAAGATTCTTTATTTATTTCAAATGATACTACATCTGATGATATATCTTTTACCCATCTTGCTGAGATCTCTATAAGACCAATTATTTTCCCTGCCCCAGCGCTTGGAGTTGTAACTGTAACAGATTTAATTGATATTGGTGTTCCAAAAGATGTTGGCTCTGGTAGTGGGCTTGATGTCCATGATGTTCCATTATAAGATAAAGATACATTCCCATCGGAAGGAGTTGACAATGCGCTTGCAATTGTAACCTGAGTATTATCTGACTTAGTTACTACTACTGTATAGGTGGATGGAAGCGTGTGATTTTTTTCAAACCTTAATACAACTTTATTTGTAAGAGCATACTTTGTTCCAGATGTAGCATAATTTATTGTTACATTTGCTCCCGTATTTATTGGAGTAACCCAATACTTATAAAAAGTTTCTACTCCTGGATAGTATATTCTAGGTTGATTGTCTGGATACTTCACAGACCTGTACGGTGAAAATGAATTTGTGTATGTATCGGCATCTGCCATGATAAAATATTTAATTCCTGAGCTTAAAGGCCTAAAAGGTTTTATTAGTGAGTCTACGGGAAATAATTTTTTATAAGGGTTTGGTCGGCTTGAAGGCCAAGATGCTTGTCCTATTGCATTAGTAATTTGACCTGTGTATGCCGAATCGGCAATATTGTTTGTTGCAGAAATATTATCTAGCATGTGGTTCATATTATATTCAATATAGCATCCTGAGTCTATTTGAATGTTAGTATTGTTATAAAGAGTATTCTTTAAATTAGTTGAAGCTGTTATCATTTTAGACCTCTACCAGTGTTATTGATACATTCCAAAATGGCTGCATACCTCTTTTTAATACCGTAAAGTTGCAGTTGCTAAATACAACTACGTACTCTTCATAGTTTGCTGATTCCTGATTGGTTCCGTTTTTTGCTAAATTCACTCTAATATTAAATGATGATTGTCCTTGGGCACTGCTATAAAATGTTCTTAAATCTTCTGCTCCCCATGCGCCATCAACTGTTAACGTTCTATATGATGGTAGCATGTCCCAAGATAAGGTAAATGTCTTTTTATCTGCCACAAAATATTTTCTAAGTGTTCCATTAGACATTCTTTGTTGTCTTTCAATACGCTCACTTGAAATGTCAAATTGAGATCTGTTGTGCTCTGAAACCTTGTTATATTTTAATGATCCATCCCCGCCATTTGCAGATGCATCATACCCTTGAATTTGAAGAATAGATCCTCTGGGCATTGTTACTATACTCATATGTTTCTACTCCTTCCAGAGGCTATTTCACGCATTTTCATTTCTCTATGAATTGCTCTTGCTACATCATTTGCATCAAGATCTGATCCGTTAAGTGTAACATTAATATTATATAAAGAGTTAGCTGATGATGCTAGTCCTCCTGCTGAGTAAGGCATTCTTGTTACGGGTCCACCCATTGAATATTTTTTATTATTAAAAGCATTAAATGTTTGTACTCCATATTTTTTAACAGAATCAGCATTTATTACGTACTCTCCATTTGAGAGCATTGCAGGAATAGAATCAGACTTGCCAGTTCCAGCTCCTGATATAAATCCTCCAGTTGCCATTTTCTTTTTAACTGACAGTCCGTAGTACCCAGCATCTCCTGTAATCTCATATGTAGATCCGTCTGACCCAACAAATGTTTGTCCAACATATCCATTCTTGCCAGGCTTAACTCCAGATTTTGCTAGCTCAGATGATTGTACAAACTGTCCAGTTGATTGATATTTAGTTCCTTTATTTAAAGTTAATGTAGTAGGAGTTACTCCAGTTTGTCCAAATTTTGATTTTGTAAAATATGCAAGAAGAGCAGCATCAGCTGTTTTTAATTCTTTATTACTATTTATTACTTCAGACAATGCAGATTTTCCAATACTTTCTATTCCAGTTGATTGTGTACGAAAATCATCTGCGTACGGAATACGTGGACCTTGTCCACCAATAGAATTTGCTATATCTTTAAACCCAAGTCCTTTTAATTTAGTTTGCAGATTAGCTAATTGTTTTTGATCAGGAGTACCGTTTGCAGCATTTAATGTTGCTGTAACCAATTCGTTTAAGGTAACTTGAAGTTCTGCTGCCTTTTTTAAACTAGCATCTGCTGAATCTGTTGCTTTTTTAATTGTTGCTTGAGATCCGTCAATCTTCTTTTGTAAGCCCTCAATAATTGCTTCTTGTGCTTTTATGTCTGCCGCTTCTTTATCCCTGATAGCATTTACTGCTAAATCTTTTTGTCTTGATGATGAAAGTGATTGAATATCTATTTGAGCCTGCGCTGCACCAGACATATCTCCAGAGGCAAGTCTTTCCTGATATTCAATTTGAAGCTTCTTTATTTGTAAATTATAATCTTCTGTTGAATTTTGTCTTTCAAGACCCTTTACTCTTGCGTCAGCCTCTTCTTTAATTTGATCAATAATTTTTTGATGTTTTTTAATTTGATCATCTAAATTTGTTTGAATTCTTTGCTGTGCTTTAACTGATTTATCTGAAGACCCAATAGTTGTTAGTCTTGTTATTTCATCTGCTATTGTTTTGTATTTACCGCCTACTAGATTTTGAGTTGCCAAGCCAACGGCTTTTGCGGCTAGGATAGACATTTCTGAGCTCATTGATTTTATATCAACATCTATGCCACTTAAATATAATTTCATTTTAGCAAAAGCACCCTGAATTGTATCTGATTTATTTACAATTAATCCCATTACTGCATTTTGTTTAGATAGAGCGTCTACGCCTTGTTGGTTTAGTTTATTGTTGCCCATCTGCTTATTGCTGATTGACTCCAGTGTTAAATTGAATGCTTCCGCTTCTGTTATTAATTTACCCTGTGCATCTTTAGTGCCAACTAATGATTTTTCTGCGGACTGTAAAGATGTTATTACTGTATCAAATGATAAAGAAAGTTGATCCGTATTACCTTCTTTTAATAATGCATTAAATGTTTTAACGGATTGTACTGCTGCGGTGGCCTTGTCTTTTATTGCAGCAAATCCACTATTTGCTATTGCTTGAACAGCTTGATTTGCTTTGTCTGAGACAGAGATCATTGCGTATATTTTCTTTGTAGCTTCTTCTGCTCCCATTCCACCAGCTACTAGTTGAGCCTTTAGCTGTTGTGCTTTAACTATTACTTCTCCTGGATCTGCCTTATTAAACATGCTTACATAATCTGGGAAGTCTTTTTCTATAGTTGTCTTTAATTCTTTAAGTTGTTTAATTGTTAAATTTAGACCAGGAACACCAGAAGCTTGAGTTGCAGCATAATACTCTTCAATGTTTGCTTTACTTAGCTTTGTTTGCTCAGCAAAATCTTTTAATTGATTTGTTAATGAATTATATTTAATACCCAATCTTTGTGCAGCATCTTCGCTTGGTCCAAAAGCTAAATTAATAATTTGACGATGTTCATTGATTTTGTCATTGACTGTTTTAACGGCGGCACCTATTGCCATTAATCCGCCTAATAATTTAACTGGTCCAGGTAGCATTACTATTGCATTGAGTGCTGACTTAAATCTTCCTAGTTTTGGAACTGTATCGTCTGCTACTTTTGATGTCCTTGAAAGCATTGCTGGAATCATCATAGATCCTGCCATGCCTCCTATCATTCCGCCCATATCTCCGCCAGCCATTGAGCCTAATGATTGACCGCCCATCCATCCAGCAGTTCCGCCAATCATTTGTATTGCAGTAGCGCCCAAAGCATATTTTCTAACAGGCATTTTTAAATTAGTAACGCCATTTTTAAATCCAAGCATTCTATCTATTGGATATCCTTGGTTCATTAATGTAATTGCATTTTGATTTCCAGATGTTGCAGTTTTTGTTACAACTGATTCTCCTGGTTCAAGAAGTGCTGGAATACTGTCTCCTCCGCCATAACCTGGTAGCTGTGAAACTCCATTTTTGAAAGGAGTTGGAATTAATCCTCTATTCCTCATATGTGGATCAGTTGCCAATTCATTTGTAACAGCTGTCATTTTTGGATGGAATCCAGATCTAATTGCTCTTCTTGATGAATCATTAACCATTTTGCCAAAAAGGGCTTCTGTTATATTTCCATTTTGTGCACGAACTTTTGCATTTAAAACTTGAGCTGCTTTTTGTGCAAGCAATCTAGCTTCAGATGCAGGAACTTTTTGATCTTTAAGAAATAATAATAAACTGACCATATCTTCTCCAGATACGTCCCTAAAGTCAGCTGCTGTAGCGGTGCCATCTCTAAGCCCCTCATTAAAACCTTTTCTGTTTTTAATAAATTGAGTTGGCAATACCTGAAGAGACTCTTTGCTTCCAACAGATTTTGATAATTCTAAATTATAATCTGAGTACTGATCTTTACTTATAACTCCACTAGATCCTTTTGAAGATAAAGATTTAGTTCTTCTTAAAAAGCCAGGAACCATTGCATGAATTAAATACTCATCATCTTTTCCAGGTAATTTTTTTGTGGGGGTTATTCCATATGCTTGATACGCTGGATCCTTATAAATTGCTGAACTTCTTTTATATATTTCTCCATACGATAGCCCAGCTCCAGACTCTGCACCAACTCTAGGAGATCTATTTGAAGTTGATTTTACTCCACCAATCATACGTGATCTTTCGGCAAATTTTCTTAGATATTGAGCTGCTTGTTTTGCAACTCTTGGGTTGGCAAATTTTGGAAGATTGGCTCCAAGTGCCGCAACTCCGCCAGCAAACTTTTTAGGCATTGTTGTTTCTGTTGAGTACCCGCCTCCCCAAGTTCTTACTCCTAATGTTTTAGCAATTTTATCAAGAATTCCAGATGCTTTTCTATTTGGTCTAAATATTTCTTTAATATTTGATTTTCCAGTATTACTTACAATAGGCTGATTAACTAAAGGAACCTGAGTTAAGTTTGCAGTTCTTCCTAATCCTGCTGCTACTTGTGATGTTGTTTGAGCCATCAATCTTTCTAGTTCAGCATTAACTGCAATAATTTTTATACGAGCCGCATCTACTGTTATTTTACCAGACTGAAGCTCTCTAACAATTGCTGCTGACTCTGTTGCTGCATTCGATGTTAGTTTTGTCATTGCTGGTAGAAGTTGACTAAATGTACTGTTTATTTCTGCGCTGAATGTTCCAGTTCTAGCAATTTCTTTTTTAAGCGCAGCAACTTCTTGTTTTGTCATCATAGACAAAGAACCCATCATAGCATGCCATTTGGCCGCTTCTCCTGCAACAATTCCAGTTGAAACTTTATTAACAGTTGTTAAACCTTCATACTGTGGGAAATTGTCTCCCATAAATATTTGTGGCACAGCCCCTATTTTTTGATTTACAGGAATTGGTGCTGGTGTAACTGAGTGAATAGTTTGTGAATCTCTTTGTGATTGAGACATGCCAGATCTTGGGTTATGATGTGCTGCCGCTCTAGTTCCTGGTTTTCCAACAAGTGGGTGCGATGGGTTTACGCTTCCAGCTAATATTGTTGTTCCACCAACAGTTGATACTGCTGGATTTACTGCTACTGCGGCTGACATTGCTCTTTGTTCTAATGTTCCAAATTCTGCAGACAAAGATGCTATTGCCTGTTTTAATATAGCGGCTGCTTTTGCATCGCTATAAAATGTTTGCTCAACTAAATTGCCAGCTTTTTGTGCTGCAAGTATTTCTGGTGTTAGTAGCTTCCATCCTTCTCCGCCTTTAAAGAAAGCTCTAAAATGTGAAGCACCTTTAATAATATATCCAAAAAAGTTTCCAAGTACACCAGTTAACATAATTAGTGGACCAGCTGCGGCTGTAATCATTCCTAAAAATCCTAATGCTTGCTTAATTGGATTTGGTAATGACTGTGCAAATTTTAATATACCATCAACAAAATTAATCAATGTAGTATTAATTTTTAAGAACTGTTCTCCAATACCAGCAAGATCGGCTTTAAGGCCTTCTATTGCTCTACGGTATTTACCAGATGCAGATTCTGTAACCATTGATAATTCTCGACCAGCAATATTTGATAAATCTTGAGAACTTGCTTTCATTAAATCCATTACTTGTAAAGTTTGACTTCCTTGTTTGCCAAGGTTTTCAAACAAAGCATTCATACGGGCAAATTGAAATTTACCAAATAACTGCTCTAAAGCTTGTTGTTTTTGTAATGGGTTCAATGTTTCTAATGCTGACTGTAGCTCTAATATAGTTGCTGTTGTGTCTCCTGCATTTCTTTGAACTATATCTGTTAAAGATATTCCAAACCCTTCAAACATTCCTTTTGCAACTTTTGTTGGGTTAATTAAAGAAGCTAAACCAGATTTTAGTGCGTTTGCTCCTTCAGAGGCAGATATTCCACCTTCACGCATAGCTGTTAAATAAAGAGCTAAATCTTTTACGTCTCCACCAAGACCTTTAACAATTGGTCCTGCTTTAGGAATTGCTTCTACTAAATCATTAAGTGTTGTTGATGTCTGGTTTTCAACTGCGTTAAGAAAGTTAATTGATTCAGATAGCTGCTCTGTATTTTGTTTAAATGCTGTTTGAATTGCAAGTGTTGCTTTCATTGCATCTTGTCTGTCAACTTCACCAAGTATTGCAAGACGACTTGTTTCTCTAACAGATCCTAATAATTCATTCCCTTGTTTTCCAGTAGCAGCAATATCGGCAGCTAATGCAATTGTATCTGAAAATGAACGCCCATAAGCCTTTGATATTTCGGTTGCAGTTTTTATTACATCTTGTCTTACTTTACCAAGTTCTTGTGAAGAAGTTGCTGCAATACCTCCGTAAACTTTTGTCAATCTAACAAGTTCTTGGTCAGCTACTTTAAATGCATCTGCGGAAGCTTTTCCAAATGCTGCAATTGGCACTGTTAGTCCTACTGTTAATTGTCGTCCAGCCCACTGTGTATTTTTACCCCAGTTAATTAATTGACCAGCACCTTCTTGAATAACCTTATTCATGATCATTAATTCTTGTTTTGCTATTGCTGTTTTATTTTTAACTACATCTAAGCCTCTTGGTATATGCACGTTATACTGCATAAGACCTTCAGCATTTCTTCCCAATGGTTGAAGAATTGAATTTTGTAATTGTACTTGTTGTTTAGCTAAATCTCTTATCAATCCGCCGTTTGTTTTTACATGCTGTGAGTAAGTTTGAAAAAACTTACCAAGCTTCATCTGGCCTTTATCTAATTGGGAGCCAAATTTTTCTACGTCTGAACTTAGACTAACAAAGTGTGTTGAGAATTGACCTGTGCTTCGCATTGTTTCTGCAAAGGATCTATTCATTACAGCAACTTGTGCCGCTAATGTTTTATTGGTTGCTTGTAGTTTGTCTTGTAAACCTGTTAAGGCTGAAGATACCTTATTAAGATCTGTAATAAGATTTGAGAAATCAGATTTAGCAACTATGTTCGTTACTATTTGTTCTTCAGCCATTAACTATATTCTACCCCTTAGAGTATCCTAACCCTGCCCCAATACCAAATCCTTGCTGTGCTGCAAGTGGGCCTTGTAAAGAAACTATATCATCTCCTGATGCATCTATTCCTAAAGCCCTTCTTTGAATATCTTCGAAGGTTGGACCTTCTGTTTTTTCTTCTCCATTTAGGTTTACACCTTGTAGAGAAGCCAAGAATTTTCTTTTTTCTTCTTCAGTCTTTTGCATAGACTTAAATGTTTGTATTAACTCTGGCATTGAAAGACTTTCTTCTAGTTCTTCGTAATTTTTCCAATTACCTAAAAGAAAAACTTCTCCTAGCAAAGCGGCTAAATCTAGTTCTGACCAGCCAGAACCGCTGCCGCTAGAAGGTTTGGGTCGTCAAGCTTGATCCCTCCGCAAACGTCAAGAATGCGATTGATTGTTGGCATGTCCAAAGCTTCTTCTAGTAAATCTTTATTTGCTACCAAATCTGGTAACTGTGACTGTATTGCAATTCCACATGCGTTAATTAGAATTGTTAATGTTTCTTCTTCATTTTCTGCCGATTGTGTTTTTTGAATCTCTGCCATAAACAGGCGTAGTGCCTTAATGCTTAGTGGCTTTAATTTAATCTTTGAACCATTTTGCAGCTCAATTTCTTCTACATTGTATACGGTTGTAGCCAATTTATCCTCCTAGGATTGTCTAAATTATTATAACATATAGGCATTATCACTACAAATAGAAAGACCCCCAAATCAATGGGGGTCTCTATAATTTAATTAAATTAAATTAAGCTACTGTTAATGTACGGTCAATAATCTTACCGTATTCTTGACCAGAGTATGCTGAATCTGGAAGAAGACGGAATGTTACTGGGAATGTTGTTGCTTGGGTACGAGCCAAAGAAAACTGTGACTGTTGTACTGACAAAACACGACGTCCATAGTAAATACGCTCAGCTTTTGCGGCATCTGCTGTAGGTGCTTGACCTACGGCAATTAGCTGACGCTCTGTTGGTGCAATACCAAGAGCTCCTGCTTCAAGACCGATTGTTTCTGTCTTTGTATTTCCTGAGCCTACTGCTGTTGGTTCTCCAGCCTGTCCGAAAACTACTAGAACGTTTTCTAGTGTTCCTTCGGCCATTTCTGTTGCAATCATAACCTCCATCGCAGATTTGAACAGCTTAGCTGTATCAAGTAGCTGATCTACTGTTACTGAATCGTATGTTGGATTATAAGTGATTTGAAGACCGTTGTTGGTAAAACCAACGTTACGATACTTTGAACCATTTAAAGCGTTTAATGTTGTTGTGTATGAAACTCCAGGTGCAAAAGCAGCTGCTGCTACTGATCCTGGTTCTTGTACTACATAACCTGACTGTGTTGAGTCCTTCTCAGAAATGAAAAGTGGTGATGCACCTACAAGAATATTTTTGGCATTGTTAAATGACATTTACTACCTCCTGTATTTCAATATATATATATATTTAAATCCTAAAATCAAGCTGGCTAGGCTTCTTTCCTCGTATCCAATTATACGGAACAAGTTGACTAAAAGCAACCTATAAGAATCTTCCTGCCTGGTTTGTTATTCTAGAGTATTTAACCTCTAATGTTATATCTGCTGAAAGGAACCCCTGGAGCTCTTGAGAAGGTGCCGTTGGGGATATATCTGCTATAAATATACTATGAAATTTAAATTTATCATTTATGTTATCTGATTTATTTATGTCTCCAGCAGAGTCGTCCATACGTCTAAATAGGTCTGTCATTAGATTTCGAATTTCTGATATTTCAGAGACATCTGTAGAGTAAACAGTAAATAGTATTTGCTCACAACATATTAGCCAATTTTCTTCATACGATAATCCAACCTTGTCATATACAATATGCTTTTTCCCGCTTAAAAATTGATTCATTTCTGGGGACTGTTGAACTGGGATAATAGGGATTATGACGTCTCCAAGAGAATCGCTATAATACTCTTCTGGATCGAAGACATTATACGAGCATAGGTTTTCCCATAAATACTTTCTAATTTCAAACATGGCGTCTAATTTATAATTGGCTGTCATATCATTGCACCCCCAAATGATTGTTCTACTGCTGAGTCCGCCATAGATCTAATTGAGTTTGGAGAGAATGAATATTGAACTCTTTTAATTGGAGCAGGTATTTTTAATGCCTTGGAAATTTCTGAATTAAATATCTGTTGAAATCCAGATTTTCTAATAGCGTTATTTACTAAATTACCACTAAAGAATCTTGAATAATATAATGTAAATTGATTTTTAACACTAGGTCCTCCTGGCCTTTTAACGGTCACTGAGGCCCCTATTGGCATAAAGACTGTTCTACCATTAGATTCAAATACTAGCCTCTCAGAATGGCGTGGAGCAATTATTAGGGGCATGCCTGCTTCCATCACGGACGCTTTATTAACAAAAACATGCTTTCTATTATTTTCTGGAGATGGGACAAATGATTTAGATGGCTGTAACTCATAATTTACCTTAAATGAAATACCATCGCCATCAATTGTTTTTAATTTAAATAGCCTAGCATTTTTATTTCCAGCCTTTTGCCACTCATAGACATGGTGTAATGATTTTGGCTTTGATCTAGCTTGAGCATCTATGTGTTCTCCAAAATCTTTATTTATCTGTGTAAAGATTGTTTTCTTAAATGCATTTTTAAATCTTTTGCTCTTACTAAATTTAGCTATAACATTAGCTTCATAATATAAAGCCGCTGATATTTGCGCTACATTACTGTCTCTGATTAAGGAGTCTTTAGGTTGACCGTGCATTAACCGCTCTAGTCCAGAAGCGGCCTGCAATAACATTACGTTAGATTCCAATTTGCTGGTTCTCCGATCTTTTTAGTACGGCACTCCAAGCAAGTACATCTCCAAATGGATCTGTCATTGGGGTTACTCCGACTACTTCAAATACGGTTGGGGTATCATTAGGGTAATCTAATTCTGTCCAAATATTTTCGCCATTCCCTGTTCTAATATTTGTTATTTTTTCTCTAATTGATAGCTTTGAGTTTGTTCTAACTTCTATAACTTGAACGTTTTCGTATTTAGTTCCAAGAACTTGCCTGTCACCACTTCGTGCTGTGGCTGTGTTACTAATAACGCCTTTTGCATAACAAGAAACTGTTTTTATATAGCTCCACTCTTTTTTGATTGCCCCAGTAGATACGTCTTGAGAGTCCGATTGCTTGTAGACATCCATAAGCATAGAAAACGAAGCATCTACTACTCGAAACATCAAATTACCATTAATTGAGTTAATACATATGGAAGAAGTATTTGGTCTACGTATACATTTCCTGTTCCACGATATGCCTCTGCATTGTACTCAAACTTCCAATCAAATGACTGAACATTGTTTACGTATTTTGCTCTCCAAATAGAGTCTTTAGAAAAATAATCTTTCATTAATTCTATACATGCTATTTCAATATCATCTGGTACGTTGTCCCATCCATATCTTCCTTGCACACGATATCTGTAGTCTTTAATAAAGACTCCGTAACCATAATCGTTGATGGATGGAGGAACCATTCCGTTTGCTGTGTAGACTGTATTGTCCAGCATTTCTGCTCTGTTAATTCTTATTCCAAAACCAGATTCTGTTACTTGAGTTGAATAATTCCAATTATTTATTTGATTAATAGTATCTACTAGTAAGATATCATTTGAATATAGTTTATGTAATGTGTTTAATTTAAAAGGTAATGGGAGGATGTCTGAGCCCGAACCGTAGGCAATTTGAACATCATCGTATAGACAAAACTTTTGGCCCGTATGGTTTTCTATTACTTTTCGTGCATACTTTTCTGCCATTACCAGTTCGTGATATGTTTTATAGTTAGGATCAGATGAATCAGTTCCAAAACCCATATCCTCAATCGCTTCTGCTAGATTGCAATATGGCTGTACCACATCAACATACGTTGCATGGCTTTGAGATTGACTATTTATTTGATATGCCCAATTAACCTTAAACTTTTTTATTCTATTAGTTAAATTATATGGAATATTTATTTTATATGAACCATTATCAGTTTCTATTTTTGTTGCCTGAATAGAAAGAACTGGGGTTGCTGGATTTACTGCTGGTGATACGGCAGGATCTTCTGTAATATCATAAACTGTAGCCATGACGTAATCACTGTCTGCATTTATGATTTCGCCACCAAAAATTATTTTTGTTGCTGTTGGTGAATTACTATTTATGTATACTTCTGCCATATTAAAGGTTTAAATTAGTTGTAGAAGTCTTGTGCTTCCTTTGGTGTGGCTAATCTAAAACCCTCCTCCTTATCAAAAATTTCTTGAGCTGCCTCTTCTGACATTGCTGCAAAAGGATGATCTTTTGTAAACGTGTATCCCATTGTATCGTACCTATGGTTAGATCTATCCATTCTTACAAGAACTTCGTCTTTATTTTGTTTTTTCTTTACATCAAATCTTGGTAAAACTTCAATCTCTTCTTTTGCATCATCTATATCTTTAAGTGTTTTTGAGTATACCGCCCAAGTTACACCTTCTTCTGATAGTCCAGCAATTATGTCTGTTTTGCTTTTTAAGTTTTCTAAGTCTACTCCGAAGTCTTCGGCAACCTTTTTAAGTTCAGCTAATTTTAATGTCTCAAATGACATATATTCTCCTTAGTCTAGGTTATTTAATTATAGCATTACTAAATTAAAATGAGAAGCCCCCAAAATTAATTGGGGGCCTCTATTTAGATTAATTCCTAATTAGGAAGCAATCTTAACGTTCTTTACTACTACCCAAGCATCTGCTTGCTCAATTGCAACACCAACACGAGTATACATTGTGTACTCGATTGAGTCCTTCTTTGGCCAGAAGAATCGGTATACAGTTACATCACGCTTGATACCAATAACTACGTTATTTGGGAATGTCAAGTGGACGTCACCGTGTGATCCTGTTGCTCCTGAGTATGAGCCAGTTTGTGTCTCGCTTAGTAATGGAACTTCAACGATTGGAATACCAAATGCGTATGGAGCTACGTATCCAGCTGGGCCAGATACAGGTGCTACCTCGCCACGGATAATGCCAGAAGCAATATCTTGTGGGTTAACGTTTTGGATATTTTGTGAAGTTGCATATAAGTAATCCTGGATCAGGTTTGAACCTGACAAGAAGCGAAGGTCTGTACGACGTTGCTTGTACTTACGTGGAAGTGCCTTTAATGCGCTGTTAAATACAGCACGAGTAATTGCGGCTCCACCAGCATCTACTACGTGACCGTCTGCTTTTGCAATCTTAACGGTTCCGTCAAATGCTTTGTAAAGTTGATCACCTGTTAGAGATGTGTTTCCGTTAAGAACCAAATCTTCAATATCGTTACCAGCCTGTGTTGCCATCAGACGTGCAATATGATCTTCTAGATCTGCACCTTCAATATTGTCTTCTAGAGACTCAGTTGAAAGTTCCCAATCTAGACGTAACTTCTTTGTTGTCAAAGAAATTTTTGAGAATGTCACAGCAGCGTTACCGCTGTTTGCGTTATCTCCTTCTGTCGCAAGCTTCATAAGCTTTTCGCCTACGCCCATGCGATCAATTTCAGTTGTATCAGATTTCATTCTAACGGTACGTGCGACTTTACCAATTACGGTTGCATCGAACATGTAGTCTAGAAATCGAGCTGATTGTTCTGGATTAAGTAATCCACCATTGCCATTTTCTGACCCTGTGTGAATTCCAGTTCCTCCAGTTGTTGAAGCAAATGTTCCAGTTGCTGTTGTATCAGCAGCTATTGCTTTTTCTAATAATTCATTGCTCATATTTATTTCACCTACCCTTTATTTAAATAGTTCGTTTACGGAACCGAGGAAAGAACCGTTCCATTTTGATTTTTGTATTACTACTTCCTGAGACCCGCCAAGGTCTGAGGACTTCTTAATTGCAGTCTCTGATTCTACTGCGTCGACACGCTTTTCTACATTATCAATCGTGCTCTTGATGTTCTCAACTGTTTTGCTGAGTTCTGTGTGTTTATCTGCCAACTCTGAGATTTGAGTCTCAACGCTCTTGCTGAAAGCTTCAACTGTTTCTTTAATAGTTGTTACCTGTGCAGCATTAGCTTCTGAAGCCTTGCTTAGAGTATCTGAGAAAAAGCCTTTTAAATCACCTAACATTTTTGCAAAATCAGGTTCATCAACAACGACCTCTGAGACGTCTGCTGCTTTTTCAACGGTTTCGGCAGAAGTATCTGCTACTACGTCTTCTGTAACAGCTTTTTCAACTACTGCATCTTGTGCAGGTGCTGAAACTTCTACTGGAGCAGTTTCTTCAACTGCTACTGTTTCTGTGTTTTCTGACACTTCATTACCTCCTTGTGCGTTTGCCTGTTTTGCTATTGTTTGTGTTTCAGGCAACGTTAATCTTGACTTCTTAAATGAAGCAAGAATCTTTTCTATTTCTTTAGCTTTGTTTACATCGTTACTTTCTACCCAGCCAATTAAACTTGCTGGCTTACCAGTTATTGGAGAATTAAATTCTTTTTCTTTTGACATAAAAACAGAATCGCTTTCTTCACAATAAAAAATATTTTCTGTTGAAACTTCTGTTGCAATTCCTTTAAAAATTAATTGACCATTCATTTTGGAAATTGAGATAATGTTACATAGTTCATTTGCTGGAGAATCTACGACTGATAGCTCTAGTAAAGAATAGTTTTTAATAAAACGAACTGATTGACCTGTAGATTTATTAACCTCGTTATCAGACTCAATAATTTTTCCACCAATTGAAAATCCTGAAAGAGTACCGTCTAAAACCTTTTCCCATGTATCTTGTGCACCTTTAGAAATGTATGCATCTACATAAACTCCGTTATAAAATTCTCCGCTTTTTGCATCAAAGTATGTTTCTGGCTTAAATGAAACCATTTTACCAACTGCGTTTGACCCGTGCATTTCTCTAATGTTTCCACGGAAACCTTCAAATGCTTTTAGACTTGCTTCTGCGGTTACAACGTCATTTGTTTGATCTAGGTTGTCTAGTGTGGCAAAACCAGATACAGTTCTCTTTTCACGGTTTACTTTTGTGAATGGAACTGATAGGCTGATATTATCGCCATTGCTGGACCAATAAGATTTTTCAATATTCATATGCTCAATTTTATCTTTGTATATTTAAAAAGGCAAATAATGGTTGCCTAATAATTAAGCTGTGACTCTACCCTCACCTTTTGGATTTCTGGCTTCCCCAGAACTATCTGGTGAATTGGCCGATCTTTCCTGAGTTCTATTTCTGGTATTTAATGCCTGAGCCTTGATTTCGGCTGCTTGTGCCTGCAAATCAACAACCTCATCTCCACCGTCCATCGGTATCATACCCTTTCTAATTCTAACTTCATTGGGGGTAATCACCTGCATTCTTAAATATCTTTCATCAATTTTAGATTGTGTATCTTCGTCCGTTAAAGTCAATTCATTAAATTTAAGCATTAATGCATCTGTTTTTTCAGAAATAATTCTATTTATTTTCTTTTCTAAAATATCTTGAGCTGGCCTACAAACTTGTTCTTTAAACATTTTATCTGCATCTCTTGCTGAAGCTAGGCTGACTCCTTCTGGAACTCCAATTTTATTTACTGGGACTCTGTGTGCTAAAAGGATTTCATCTCTATTTGCTTTTCTGTATACATTAAATGAAGACTCCTGTGGGTTTGCCTCAATAGGCTCCATTTTAAATTCAACCTTAGAGTCAGATGTATCCGCTGGAAGTGGGACATAGAGTGATCTATGGTTTTTACCCTTTAGCCCAACTTGGAAAAATTCTAGTAGTTTACGTTCGGATTCTGGTGAAAGCTTTGCACCTTTTACTGTAATTATATACCTTGGAACCGCTTTATTTTCAAAATAATCTAAGTTATATTTTCCAGAAAATTCATTTCCTGCCATTGCAGTTTGTGCAGCAATTATATCTGGGATTCCGTAGTAATTGTTCATTGGCGTATATTTCTTTAAATGAATAACTTCATTTGGACGATCTTCTGCTCCAGAAATTGGGTTAGGAGTTTCTTGATCTGCAAAGTTTCTAAAGTATACTGCCTTGCCATAAAGAAGTTGTATAAATCCGTCACGAAGTCTACGTACCCGCATTGTCTTGGATGGTATATGTCCGATGTACCCAATATTGCCAGACACGGTTCTTCCAATTTCAATGTATCCATTGCCAGTAGCCTCTAAATCTGTATAAGCTTTTACTAATGTTTCTGTAAATGTTTCTTCTTCATTTGTTTCCTCTAGCCAATAATCTAAATCTTGACGAAGTTTATTTAATTTACGTCGAGCACGTTCTAATTGTTTTTTATCATTAATATTATCTAAAGCATCATTTGCTTTTTTTGTTTCTACAAAAGAGTATCCGAGTCCAACAATGTTAGCAACTTTTGCATTAATTGCTGAATAGTTGTAAGGTGATATCTCATAAATTTTTGAAAGATATTCTAAATTATAGACTGGCTGAACAAGGTCAAACATTGCGTATCCAGTAACTGCTTGCTGCAATAGATTCTGCTGAGTTCCAGTTCCTTCTTGTCCTATAAAACGTTTTTGAAACTCTCTAGATATTTTTCTACGAAATGTTGGGCTTAGTCCATTAACTTTCTTTAACTCTTCGCCTTCAATGCTAAATGGATCATTACTTAATACAACTTCTTTATTATTAAACTTTATCCAGTCTGCAGAGTTTGATATGTCAATAGTTTCTGAGACGCTGGGGTCTTCGTTCATAAACTCCATTTATTGTTTGCCTCCGCTTTTTAATGAATCTTTGTAAACACCTATGTCAAGAGGATCTGGTGTTAGTCCCCATTCTAGTCTTTGTTTTTGATGCTGAAACTCTTCGTCGTCAACTTTACGTCTACCTGATAAAAATTTAGGCTGTCCTTCGTGTATTCCATATGATCTTACTTCTCTCGCCAACAAATCCATCTTTGATCGGTTACCTTTTTTAGCTGTTATTGATAAAAAGTTTCCATCGTCATCGCCAATCCATCTTCCGTCTGGCATCTCCCACACATAAATTCCTAGTGTGGTTTCCTCTATTACTTTTTGATTAATTCTTTTAATGTCCATTAGGTGTTAATTTTACCATTCTTTCTAATTAATGTCCACATTTTGTCGCTATGGTGGACAGTTTTATGAATTTTGAATAACAATCCAGTCATTATTATATATTTTAGCAGATCCTTCTGTCACCGACATGGCAGATGCGGTAGAGGTATATACTGATCTTCCAGTATATAAATTGTAATGAGTTCTTGCCTTGTTTTGATCTAAAGCATCCCTATATAGGGTTATATGCTGATATGAGCCTTTCTTAGACCCAGTGCTTTTATAATTAAAGACCAGATCTCCAGAGATAGGTGCTTGAAAAACAATTACAATATGATTTAAATATCCTGAATTTAATACATTGGATATATTTGATTGTGCTGTTTTATCTTCACCATTTACGTATATTTTAGATATATTAGTTTTTGATATAGACCCGCTATCCGCCCAGCTAAATTCCGTACCAGTAGATGATATTAATAAACTTTTTAGTATGCTGCTTGGAGTATAAAAAAACTCAATGCTATTTGTATCATATGGAAGATCTACCTTAAACCCTGAATTATTTGGGACCAATACTCCATTTAATTTATTCATTGATAATATTGGATAGGCCTCTTTGCCAAGGCTATAATCTAGGTTATCTATTTTATAAACATAAGACGCTCCATTTTTAGAATAAGCTATTTGCTCAGAGTAAAAATTTACTGATAATGAATAAAGTTTTGGAATATATCTAGAGGAGTCTGTTGAAGAAACTACTATTTTTAAATGAAAAAATCTTTGTTGGTTAAAATTTGAATATTTGTATTGAGGTATAGAATACCCATTTTCGCATTGTTCATAAGACACCCCGTCTAGACTTGTATAAACAGAAATTCCAGAGCTACCGTCCCATTGAATTTTTGAAGAATCCATTGATATACCAGAAGGCATAGATATAATATCTTTTAAAATAACTTCTTTTGTTTCTAATAAATCTGTTTTAGATAATTGAATATATTCTTCTGACCTGCCTAGCGTAAGATCCTCTGTTAAAAAATATTGCCAAGATTTATCTTTTGGATAATTATAAGTAAATGATGTTCTCATTCCATTGTCATAAATATTAAAAATTTCTCCATTGTCTGGATACGCAATCTGTATTGGTAAAGTATTTTGATTACTTAGGTAATGATCTTTAATTTGTTTTTCTGATAAAGAGTATCTATACACTGCTGGATTATCTATTAAAAACTCGTCTGCGCTATTTTGTGTAGGCCCAGACTTTAGTAAGACCTGTGTATTTTCAAAGGGAACGCCAGTTATTGTTTTGCTAATAGCCAAGTTCCCGTCTAAATATATTGATGCTGAATTTACTGAATATTTGCATACAACATAAATAGACTTATTAGTTTCTGGAACTGTGTACTCTAAAGTCTCGGTGCCAATAACAAATATAATATTGTTGTTTTGCCAAGCAATTCCAAGATCATTAGAAGAATCTATAAAAATTGGAGTAAGGTTTGTAGAAGATATTTTTGGTAAAATCCAACACTCTAGCGTAAATTCATTGTCCGCTGTGTCTAGCGTTCCAAATCCTCCCCCTGCTGCTTGTGCGTAATAATCATTAATAATTGCAAACTCTATTTTTGATATGGAAGTAATTTTTGCTGAGTACTGGCCTCCAGAAACCATTGGCATTATCTTAGTTTGGCTTGGAAGGCTTCCTGTATAAACTCCATTATTACCGCATCCAGAAATGTCTATTGCTGTGGTCGTGGAATCATCTAGCTCCCAGAATCCAATTGGATGGTCTTTTAATATTTTATAAGAGTATGACATTTAAAAATTATACCACCAATATGGTTTAGATCCCACCAATATGGAATGCTTGACCTGTTAAAGTATTTGATTTAGGGTCTAGTAAAAGCTCTACTATGTCACAAACGTCTTGGGGGGAGAAGATTTTGCCATTGATAATTTGTGAAGTAGAATAGTGTTTAAGAAGTATATCTGGTACGGCTTCTGTCATTCCAGTTGGGAATATAGGTCCTGGAGATATGCAGTTTGGTCTGATTGATGTATTTTTTAGAGTTCTTGCTAAATTTTTTGTAAATCCGTAAATAGCATATTTGCTAGGTCCATATATCATCAGATCTGTTGGTACGTGTGCCGATATGCTTGTCATATTAATAATTGGAGTATGTTGTTTTTTATTCATTAATGGAATAAAGGCTTGACATGAATTCATTACTCCCATTACATTTGTATTAAACACCTCTTCAATTTCTGACTGTGTCTTTGCGATCCAGTCTACGAGCACATTTTCCAGAATCCCAGCTGCATTAATTAACCCAGTTACAGTTATATTTTTTTCCTTTAACTCATTTTGCAACTTTATTAAACTCTCTTTTTGAGTAACGTCACCCTGGTATGTTTTAAATCTGGATTCGTCTTTTGGCAATGTTCTAGATATTCCTAAAACTTCATGTCCATTTTCAGAAAGTCTATTAGCAATAGCATTTCCAATTCCCTTGCTTGATCCAGTTACTATAATCATTATTCTGTCCCGTCTGAGTAGTATGCGTTTTTTCTATTGTGATACCAGTTTGGCAATGAATATCTAGTTCCGCTTGTTACCGCATCAACTTCGTGAACGTAAACAAAATTTGATGGGAAAAACAGTAGACTCCCAGCTTCTGGTTTCATGTCTATTCCGCAATGCGGAAATCTTATATTGCCACCTTTATAATCATCATTTAGATAAAGAAGTGCTGATAAAACTCTGCTGCTTATTCCATGGTCTGAGTGGGCTGGCAAAAATCCGCTTTCTTTATATTTTAACAGGTGCATTGTTTTTTCTCTAGATTTAATATTTTTTTCAGCGTATGGATATAGTGAAAAGTAATGCTTCAGACCATCCTCTAGTCCATTAAAAAGCTGTGAAGATATGTCGTGCTGTTCTTTATAAAAATAATCATTAGCGTCTATATCCTCTGGCTTTGGTAAAAATTTTTGCCAACAAAATATTGTCTTTTCTTTATTCCCATGGTCGTAGTCCCATGCTTGCCAAGGCCTTACTGATTCTGATCTGTAGTCTTTTTGGATGCTTCTTTTTTCTTCTAAAGACTCTATCTTATTGATTAATTCCTTGGGGCTATCTATAATATTTTTGTAATAAACTACGCCTAAAGCTAACTCTTCATATTGCATTATTGATCCACCTTAAAGTCTGGATCCTCAAATTCCTTTTTTGTTGATTGCATATATAACGCTGTATACCTGTTTCCAGAAGTAATTTCTTTAACTCCATGCAAGTAAGCAAGGTCGTTTCCTGGAAAAAATATAGCAGAATATTTTTTAGCTTTTGTTTTAAACCCCTGTTTAGGAAAATATATTTCTCCGCCTTCATACTCATCGTTTAAATATATTACGGTACTGTATTCTATAAATGGCTCTTTTTCTATTGCATCTATGTGTGGGGCTCCGCTAGTTCCTACTGACCAGCCAGATCCAAAAGCCTTGGTAACAATTACTTTATCCTTTAAATTAAAAAATTCTTGCTGGATATAGTTTGCTCTTACTGAATACTTTTTAAGAATATCCATTACTCTGTTGTTATACGGAAAAGCTGTCCCGCCATTTCTATACTTATAGTACTCTGGATACGGATTTACTTTTGAAGGATTTTTTATTTCATCAATTAAAATATTTGCATCTTGTTCTGATATAAAATCTTCTACTATTTTTATTAACATTACCTAATCTCCTTAATTCTATTAAGATATCTTAATCCGCCCATTCTATCTATTTGAGATTGAGCCGTATCATAAGAAACATCACTATCTTCAAATGGCAGATTTGTTAAATTTACATTAAAGTTTTTTTCAATTTCTTTTGAATATTTTTCAATAAATTGATTATAATTGTGAGTTAAAGAAAATGGAACATATTTATCTTCTACTGAATTTTTATTAATTGATATATACTCCTCTGGGAAATTGTAAATATCTACTCCGCTATTAATTAAATCTATTGAAATACTTTCTTCTTCTCCATAATATTTTAAATAGGTTGGATAATTTATCTTTGCAAAATCTTCAGATAACGCAAATATAAAATTTCTGTCTACATAACTTATTCTATTAAATTTATTTGATAGCATTCTCTCTGCCTCTATCATAAATAAATTTTTATTTTTTAATGAAACCGTAGAGTTGCCAGATATAATTGAGTTTTTATTACTGTTTAAAAATTGAATTGCATATGTGTCCCAATTTTTAATTAATGAAACATCGTCTCCAATTTGCATATAATATTTTTTATTTAGTAACTTAAAGGCATCCTGTTTATGTGCAATTGGGCTTTTAATAGAATCCCATGTTATGTGTCTATAAACAATTGATGCGTGAATATCTGGTTTGTCTAGGGATCTAGTTCTGTCTACGCTATTTTGATCAATAATATAAAAATATAAAATATTTTTTTGACTAGATTTATCTATAATTTCAAATATAGTTTTAAATAAATTTTTATTTTGATAACTATATACGCATACTCCAATGTTTTCCATTAGGTGACTGGGATCCAGTGTTGTGATTGTGCATTGTTTACTATTAAACTTTTTAATGGAACTATATCGTATGCAATTGTTACTCTGGGGCCTTCCCAATCCCAAGATCCCATTGCGTGTGGGTGTCCCATTTCTGATAGTATGAGCCTGTTGTCTTTATTATAGTTGTCAACTTCTTTGCCAAAAACTTTATAATATGTTGTAGATGGCTCTGCTTTTACGCAATAGTACCCGTGAAAATACGGGGCATAGGGTCCGCCATGATCGTGCCAGTCTAGCTTTCCTTTGTCGTTATAATTAATATTAAACCAGCCTTGAATCATGTATTGTTGTTTTTCAAAATCAATTTCATAATACTCACAAGCTTCTTTAACCATTTCTACAAGGTTTTTATATAGCTTATGTATTGATGGATGATAAAATTGAAAAACATTATACTCTCTCCATTTTATAGTAGATACGCTATCTGATGACAGCCAATGATCTTTTTCTGTAACCTCTGTTATGCCAGACAACTTTAAGTTTTCCATATTAGAATATTGATTTTGTAAAAACTCTGCCAATTGACTAAGATCGTTGTCTAAATATCTTTCAAAAAATTTATGCTCTTTACCTGTTGGCTGATTTATTTGCATATTATTAATCATTTATTTCCCTTTATATTGTTTACGTTGCCATACTATATTTTTATAATAGGCATAAATTGAAGACCTTCTTTTTTCATCTTTAATTTGATTTATTTCTTTTCCATTAATCGAGTAATCTATTTCCAAGGCCCACTCTTCTCTTTTTATTGGAATCATCTGGAACAGGGGTGTTCCTTTAGGTATTATACCAATAAAGTTCCTTTTTAGGAAGAAAGATATAAATACTGGAGTATGCCATAGATCTGAGTCTATTATTCCACTAAGGGTTGTAAATGGTAAATCATGTCTGTTTAATGGGTGTGTTATTAATAAAGAATACCCTTTTGGCGTCTCTGAATACCAGTTTGTTTTCCATCCATAATGCATTGGGTGGTGCTGTGTGGGAACTGGGACGTCTATCATTAATCTTTTATCGACTATCATATTGTCGCCTTCCCATGAAAGTATCGGGAATCCATTTTTGTCTTGTCTGACATGAAGATCGTAGTCTAGGGTGTACATGTATCCAGAAGTTAATGAGTCAAAAAATGGCATACATAGTTTTGTTGAAGCAGCACTTCCGTCGGTTCCTCTATCATTAATTGGGTGAAGGCTGCTAATATTGTTAGACTTGTAAAATTTAGAAAGTTTTTTATACCAATCTGGAAGGTAGTTTTTAGATTCACCTGGTTCGGTGATTTTCCCATTATTTAAATCATCAGGATTAATTGAAAATCCTGGTGTGAATTTAATTACTAATTCTTTTTTCATATTCCCTCATGATTTTTTTAATGGTTTTTTTATTTGAATTTATTTCTATATCAAATAAATACGTACCTCTTTTTATTACCCCGCAAATATTGTCTTCCATATGATTTTTAGAATTTGTAAAATAAAAATCAACAAAATTTGCTTCTTTTATTATAACATTCTCGTTTGTTTTTGTAAAGGAATCTGTTTTTTCTATTATTTTTAATGAAGGATTTTCTATATTACACTTAATTGAATAGTCTAGGTCCATATCTAAAAACCAAGGAATATAAATTTTAAAAATTCTTTTAGAAATTGCACTCTGATCTACAATATTGTATTGATTTTCTGATGGATAAAATTGACGTAACCAGCATTTATCGGTTGCATAAAAAAAACTATAAATTGGATTTGATTTAAATAATCCCTTATACCCCAACAATGGATCAGCTATTTGAATTAATATATCCCCGTAACTATAATATCTAATTGTTAAACTATTTTTAGAATTTTTTATTATCTCTGGCGGGTTAGAAAAGTGATGAACATACATGTTTACTGGTTTTAGAATTGATTGTTTATAGGCAGGATCAGATTTAACATATTTCCATTCTTTCCACTTTGGAAACAAATTAGAGGTATGACATATTTGTTCAAAGGTCATTCTTGACATTAAGGACCAGGATTCTACTTCATAGGGCACCCTATTAACAGGCTTACTGGTCATTTATATATTTTCTTTTTCCAAAATTTTAGCCTATACCCATTTTGGAATACTGATCTGACTTGTAAAGTTTTTTCTTTTATTTTAGTATCTGATTGTCTATCGTCGCTTATTGAGCTCTCCCAGTCTTCTCTTTTAAATGGGATTACCTGAATAATTGGAGTTCCTTGTTTAACTATTCCTTTAAATCCTTTTTTAACAAAAAAAGATAGATATCCGTCTGACATATAGGCGTCTGTGTCTATGACTCCAGGGATTGCTTTGATTGGGGAGTCCTCTGCATGCATTGGAGAAATAAATAAAGCGCTATGTCCCTCTTCTGTTTTAATTAACCACATTGGATGTATTCTAATAATTTCTTCGTGAAAATAATCTGGGATTGGATACTTGGCCATTTGTTCTTTTAAATGATGCGAAAGAATATGTTGCTGTTGCAGCCCCATTATTTCAGATGTTACTTCTACTTTTATCTTGTCTCCAGTTGCATCTATAAACATATCCACTGGGCATTTTAAATAATAACCAAATGTCATTGAGTCAAAAATAGATTGGCATTTTTTAATTGTTAGCATCATTGTTCCATTATGAATATTTTGATCGTTATTTAAATAACTTTCTTGATGTTTCCACCATTCTGGTATGCTAGATGCAACACTTACTGGCTCTGGAAATGCCTTTTTATATAATCTATATTTTGGAACAAACTCTATTTTCATCATATTAAAGGTATCCATTTCTGATAGTACTGCCTGTATAGATATTCTAGTGGAGAAATGTTAAATGATAGCATTGTAAATCTGCTACTTATTTTTTTAAATAATACCTTTGATGATGAGTCTAAAAATATTAATTGTCCAGGTATTAATTCAATTTTTTCATCTTCTATAAAAATTTCATCCATATCAGAATTTATAACATAAAATCCAATAAATGTAGTTTTATAATTAGGGGCAAAATTTAAATATGTATCTAACGGTATATATTCATTTTTAATAATATTCCCAAGTATATAAAAATAATTTCTTTCAAAATTAATTCCTTTTTCAATGCAATACTCTTTTGTCAAATTACTTATCTCTTTATACAATGTGTATATGTTTTTATTATACATTGAAAAAAAATTAAATGTTTTGTAATCAATTAAAGATATTTTTTTTGGCTTAAAGCCAATTTTTAATCCTGAGTTAAAGTTATAGGAATACTCATACATCTCTGAAATCATTTTATTGTATTCGGAATTTAATGATTTATTATTTATCTGTTTAATATTTTTTATCATTTGGCTCCCAAACACTCATTGAATGAAATAGCGCTGGAAATACTGGGTCTTTATATATAACCAATTCTGCTGGCATGTTTATTTGTGGAAGCTCCCCTGGTGTCATTCCCACTTTAACTATTTCTTCAATCTTCTTTTTATTT
>Ga0114968_10000374_pt1 | contig 33223 bp, 22 predicted proteins | sample M_130807_EF_Meta_FD_87020 | JGI IMG/M metagenome (GOLD analysis project Ga0114968, IMG submission 87020) | Freshwater microbial communities from Lake Montjoie, Canada to study carbon cycling - M_130807_EF_MetaG | ecosystem: Environmental > Aquatic > Freshwater > Lake | place: Lake Montjoie... | reverse complement strand
GCTTAGGTCGCTACGCTTAGGCAAAGTATATCAACGTAAGCGTTACCTGAGGCGCAGGCAAGCTTGAAATGTCACCCGTTGCTATTCTGAAGCTGGTTGAGCTTGCATCGTAGAGAATTAGCTGACTTGTGGAGGAATCATAGGCAACTTGGAATGCAGATGATGCAGGCTCCATATTCGTGGTCACATAACTTGATGTGGGCAGGTTATTGAAGTTTGCCTTGACTTGCTTGCTATTCACAGCAACATAGTCAGGAACACCTCTTGTTACGCCATTCATTATTAAGCCAGCACCACTGACTGATACTGACGTCACAAAGTTTGTGGGGCTGACAGTGAAACTTACAGGCAGAGCTGAAGAGCCCGCGTATGTCACTTGTACTGTTATCTTAGTGCTTGTGCTAGTTACTGGTCCGGTAGGTCCTGTAGCTCCAACGTTACCTGGTGCACCGATTGTACCCTGTGAGCCAGTAGCGCCCACTTGACCAGACACATTGACTGTGTAGTAGGATGAACTGGAGAAGGAACCGTTGATTCCCTGAATGTTGAACAAGTTCAATACACCGTTAGAGGGTGTGTATGATGATACTTGTCCTGTGAAGTATGAGTAAGGACTACCTGTCATCATCACTAACGCATATGTGCCGTAGGCGTATGCCAGATTTGTTCCTACAACCAAGCTTGCTGTACCCAGATAGTTGATGGCACCAAGTGTGACAGAGCCAGTTGTTTGTGTCAGGTAGATGTTACCTTGAGGTCCTGTGATGCCAGTTACACCAGTTGGTCCCGTTGGTCCAGTCCAACCCGTTGGACCTACTACACCGTTCAGATTCACGTTATAGACATAGGGGCTTGTGAATGTGCCATTAATGCCGGCAATGTTGTTCAACGACATTGCGCCCGTGCTTTGGTTATAGGCGGCTACAACAGCTGTAAAGTAGCCGTATGGTGCAACCGATTGGATGACTAGGACGTTATTACCAGGAATATAGGCTAAACTAGCAGCTATCGTGAAGGCTGCCGTTGAACCATTTACTATGGCACCTAGTGTAACTGAGCTTGTTGTATTGCTCAAAAACTTATCGCCATTTGGTCCCGTGGCACCTGTAGGACCCGTTGGTCCTACAGGTCCAGTCCAACCCGTGGGACCCTGGATACCGTTCAGATTGACGTTATAGATATATGGTGTTGTGAATGTGCCTTGAATATTGTTAATGTTATTCACTGACATTGAACCAGTACTTACAGTGTATGATACAACTGTTGCATTGAAGAATCCGTATGGGCTTGATTGCTGAGCGATTAGTACATTATTACCCGTGAGGTATGCCAAACCAGGAGCAACGGCAAAGGCGGCTGTGGACCCATTAACAATGACCCCAATAGTAATTGATGAACTAGTTGATGTCGTGTATTTGTCACCTGGGATACCTGTAGGTCCTGTAGGTCCCGTTGGTCCTGTAGGAGCAGTAGGACCCGTTGGTCCTGTGGGACCTGTAGGTCCTGTAGGACCCGTTGTTCCAGTAGGACCTGTGGGTCCAGTTGTACCTGTAGGTCCCTGGATTCCGTTCAGATTTACGTTATAGACAAAGGCGCTTGTGAATGTGCCAACAATGCCTGTAATAGCATTCAGGGAAAGCGCGCCCGTGTTAAGGTTATAAGAGGCTACAATCGCATTGAAGTAGCCGTAGGGACTGGTTGATTGGATTACTACTACACTATTACCTTGCATGTATGCAAGGTTCAAGCCAACTGTAATATTGACCGTGCCGCCAACTGATAAAGGACCCAGCGTGATTGCACTTGGTGTAGCAGTAGCGTATTTGTCGCCCTGGACTCCTGTAGGTCCAGTTGGTCCAGTTGGTCCTGTAGGTCCAGTCCAACCAGTGGGACCAATAATGCCGTTCAAGTTGATGTTGTACGTGTAAGGAGTGGTGAAGGTGCCGCTGATGTTGTTGATGTTATTCAATGAGATAGCACCAGACTGGTAGTTGTATGAAACTACCGTCGCATTGAAGTATCCATAGGGACTTGAGGACTGGATTACTATGACGTTGTTACCCGCGATATAAGCCAGGTTGGGCGCAATTACAAAGGCGGCTGTAGAGCCGAATACTATGGCACCGATTGTGATAGCGGTTGTTGTGTTGCTATTAAACTTGTCTCCTGCAATACCCGTTGGTCCTGTAGTTCCTGTAGGTCCCGTTGGTCCTGTAGGTCCTGTAGGTCCCGTTGGTCCTGTAGGAGCAGTAGGACCCGTTGGTCCTGTAGGCGCAGTTGGTCCCGTCCAACCTGTAGGACCCTGAACACCGTTCAGATTGACATTATACACGTATGGCGTCGTGAATGTTCCGCTTATGTTTGTCAGGTTGTTTAGAGCCATTACACCCGTAAATTGGTTATAGGATACAACGGTTGCTGTAAAGAAACTGTATGGTGACGTCGATTGGATGACAACAACGTTATTACCAGGAATATAGGCTAGTCCTAAACCAATAACAAAGCTGAGGGTCGATACATTTGATAACACACCAAGGGTTATTGAGGATGATGTAAAGCTTACGAATTTATCGCCTGGAATACCCGTTGGTCCGGTTGCTCCAGTCGTTCCTGTAGCGCCAGTGTTACCCTGTGGTCCAAATGGTCCAATAATGCCCGTTGGTCCTGTTGTGCCTGTAGGAGCGGTAGGTCCCGTTGGACCAGTAGTGCCCGTAGGAGCTGTTGGTCCAGTAGGTCCTGTAGGTCCTGTTGCGCCCGTCCAGCCTGTAGGACCATCAATGCCGTTGATGTTCACATTGTAGTACTGCAGACCCGTGAATGTTCCCACCATATTGACAATGCCCGTGATGAATATTGTGCCAGTTGCCCATGTGTAGCTCTGGACGTAGCCTTCAAAGCGATTGAATGGCGTCTGCTGCTGGATTACCAAGACGGATTGACCGTAGGTATAGGCAAGATTGGGCGCCACCTGGAAGGCAATTGTACCGCCCAGAACTATTGAGTAAGGCGTTCCACTGTATGTGTATCCTGTCAAGTTTAGAGTTGTAGTAGATGATGTCGCATACTTGTCTCCCATGATGCCTGTAGCACCCGTTGTTCCTGTTGTTCCTGTGTTGCCTGTTGAGCCAGTGGGTCCCGTTGGCGCCGTTGGTCCTGTAGGTCCCTGTTGTCCAATCTGGTCGAAGTGGATGTTATATGGTATTTCACCGTAATCGCGTATGGACAGATTGCCGTAGAGGGGCTGCGTTGATGCACGAATTATTGTGCGGACTACTGCATTGTTCACATAGTAGCTGATGATGCCATTGTACCACTGTATCATGAACACAGAGTTGCTTGTATAGGCACCTAGGGCAGCTACTAATACACCATTTTCAGCAATGTAGGCTTGTAATGGCTCATTTGCACCAAAGTAGTAGCCGTAGTTGATTTGTGCGGGCGCCGAACTAGCTCCAGGATTCTCTGCTAAGCCGGCATAGAAGTTTCCTTGTGCAGATGATTGCACTGTGAACTGGCAGGGGATTGCATAGCCCAAAGAGGTATAAATGTTTGCATCGTAGGCGTTTGCTGCGCCGGTCACCTTTGTAACCTGGTCAGATGCAATAGCATTAACACCGTTTTGTATCCAGCTGAATGTGCCGCGCCCGTAGAGACCTGTTGCACCTGTAATACCTGTGCGACCCGTTGGTCCAGTAGGACCTGTAGCACCAGTTGTTCCTGTTAAGCCAGTGGGTCCTGTTGTACCTGTGTTACCGGTATTTCCCGTTATGCCAGTATGTCCCGTTGTTCCTGTCGGTCCTGTAGTTCCTGTATTACCTGTTGTACCAGTGTTACCAGTTGTGCCGGTTGCACCAGTTGTGCCAGTATTACCGGTGTAGCCCGTATAGCCTCTGCGTCCATTGAGATTGATGGTGTATTGCGTGCCAACTCCATAAGTACCTAGGATAGCACCAAAGTTTCCGATTTGCGTGAAGCCTGTTGTTCCAATATATTGGATGACTGTCGCCTCAAAGTTATTATCGGCATTAGCATTGTCAACTATGATTACCTGGCTACCAACACCATAGGCTAGGTTGAGACCAAAATATAGGGACAATGTGGCATTTGCATTAGGATTTATTACTACAGCTGTCCCATTCTGGAAACTGTTTGTAATAGTCTGACTGTTGTACGTTGAGCCCATTGGTCCTGTCATACCTGTTGTACCCGTTTGACCAACAAAGCTCAAGCCAACCTGCCACACGTCAGTGTAGGAACCAGATGTGAGCAGACCCGTGAACTGTCCCATGTTTGTAATGGTGATGTAGCCGCTATTAGGCGTGTATAGGATGATTCTGCCCTGCCATGATGTCTGGTAATTACCCTGCGCAACTACTAATATGCTGTGCCCAGGCTGGTATGCTAAGCCCTGTCCAATATAGAATGCGATTGTTGTACCTACTGTATTTGCGACTGTTACTCCGTACGTACTGAAAGATAAATAGCGGTCTCCAGACATACCCGTTGGTCCTGTTGTGCCTGTTGCACCAATTAAACCGCTAGGGTAGTACTGCACATTGGGGAATGTCAGTGATTGTCCGACGCCTAATGCCATAGCACTCATCATGAACTGATAGCTAAATGTGTAGTTGAACGCGACTGTTTGCGCAACAGCGCCATTCATCAAAAGGACCGCATTTAGTCCGTTCAAGTAGAACATGAAGTTGGTATTAGGAGTGTATGTGTATGACACAGCATCTATGCGAACATTATTCAGGTAAATCCAATAGGTATTTGGGCTTACAAGGGTTATGTAGATGTTGTTCTGTGTTCCAACAGCAAAAACGCCTATCCTGATGTTTGAGGACGCCTGGACTTGGGGCAGATTGACGGATAAGATGATTCCTGTTGCCGCCAGGTTGAAAATCTCAGCCGTATAGACTGCGTCACCTTGGTTATTTAGGCGCGCTGATGTTGGGCTCAGGATTGTTGGTGCTCCGTACTGGGTCGCCATGTTGCTGATATAGGTGTTGAAGGAGCCCGTTGCGCCCGTGTTACCTGTTTGCCCTGTAGGTCCTGTAGGACCTGTTGCGCCTGTCTGACCTGTGTTACCTGTTTGACCCGTGGAACCTGTTGTTCCTGTTGGTCCCAAGGGGTTGAAGTGAATGTTCTTAACGATTTCATTGGCGTCTCTGATGTAGAAGGCAGTGAAGAGCTGGGTTGCGTTAGAACCGCGCAACGTGGATTTGTACAAGACATTGTCCATGAAGTAATTCACATTTTGTCCGTCATACTGCATTCTGAATACTGTGTTTGCACTGTATGTATTCATATACTGGACCTGTACACCGTTCTCATAGATGTACGCCTTGTAGGGACCCGCCACGTCGCAGTAGATACCGTAGTTCAGTGTGCCAAAGACGCCGCTTGGTATCTGACTTAGACCGCCATAAAAGTTACCCATGGCAGAGCTCTGGAAACTCAGCTGGCAACCGTTATTGTAGCCCTGCACTGAGTAAATACTTGCACTAAAATCAGTGGCTGCACTTGTCTTGATTACGTTAGAGCTACTGAGTGCAGATACACCATTTTGAATCCAGGTAAAGGTTCCCTGTCCATAGACGCCTGTAGGTCCCGTTGGTCCCGTTGCACCCGTGAAGCCAGTAGGTCCAGTTGAACCCGTATGTCCCGTGTTACCCGTTGAGCCGGTGCGTCCTGTGCTGCCGCTTGTACCAGTGGGACCGCCAATGCCGTTTAGATTTACGTTGTAATAGACTGAGTTGGTGAATGTTCCAACTATGTTCATGATAGCGTATATAGACATGCTGCCAGTTTGTTTGCTGTATGACAAGACTGTGCCCTCAAACTTATTTGTTGGGTCTGAGGCATTTACAACTATCACCGTGTTACCAGGCAAGTACGCCAGGTTGAGCGCAACAGCAAATGCTACTGAGCCGCCAATGGCGATTGAGTAGAACGCGCCTTGGTAGGTATAACCCGTTAAGACAAGAGGTGTTGTTGTGGTAGTGTTATAAATATCTCCCTGTGAGCCAGTGCAACCTGTGGGTCCAGTTGGTCCAGTTGGTCCAGTGCGACCAGTGGCACCAGTGGTACCCGTGGGTCCTGTTAAACCTGTTGTTCCTGTTAGACCGGTTGTGCCTGTTGTTCCTGTCGGTCCAGTTGGTCCTGTAGTTCCTGTAGGTCCCGTTGTTCCGGTTGGTCCAGTTGTTCCCGTTGCACCAGTCATACCCGTCCAGCCTGTACCACCATTGATACCGTTCAGATTCACATTCCAGAAGCTGCTCAGGGCAAAGGTGCCCACAAGATTTGTGGTGTAGCTGATAATAATAGCACCAGTTGTTGCGCTATAACTGCTAACCGTGCCCTCAAAGCGGTTGTATGGGGCACCATTCTGGATAACTAATATACCGTTGCCATTACTGTATCCAAGGTTGGCTCCAACAGTCAATGCGATAGTTGAACCCTGGGTAATAGAGTAAAACTGCCCGTTGTAGGTATAGCCTGACAGATTTACAGACGTTGTTGTTACGCTGCTAAACTGGGCTCCCTGTTGTCCTGTAGGTCCTGTATTACCTGTTGAACCGCTAATACCTGTGCTACCTGTCAAGCCCGTTGGTCCAGTTCTGCCTGTGGTACCTGTCACGCCTATAGGGTCAAAGTGAATGTTCCCAATCACTTCTCCGTAGTTGCTGACTGAAATATCCAGGTACAAGGGACTAGAGGCTGTTGTGCTCAAAGTTGAGTACCAGAATGAGTTATTCGTAAAGAAGCTGACGTATGAACCATCGTAAATAACCTTGAACACGGTTGTTGAGTCGTAAGGAACAGTGCCTGCCGCTAAGATTTGGACTCCAAGAAGGTATATAGAGGCAGTACCTGTGCTTTGCGTCACCTGGATTGCATAGTTAATCAGCTGATTGCCAGGTCCCTGAGCGGGTGTTGCTGATAAGCCCGCGGCAAAGTTGCCGACAAAACTGGACTGGAAGCTGAACTGGCAAGGTGTATTGTAGCCGACTAAGGAATATACATTTGCATCGTAGAAGCCATTTACGCCACTTGATTTACTTACTGAGCTAGAAGATTGAGGGCTGACACCATTGGATACCCATGAAAAGGTGCCCAAGCCGTTGGGACCTGTTGGTCCTGTTGCGCCAGTTCTGCCTGTTGCTCCAGTGATACCCGTCGTTCCTGTAGAACCTGTTGTACCTGTAGTACCAATCGTATCAAAGTGGATGTTGCTAATAAACTCACCATAGTCGCGAATGCTCAACATCAGATAGACCACGTTTTTGGATGCGCGGGGCACAATATACCAAAGTGTGTTATTGATGTAATAGATGATGTTTGTACCGTCATATATAATCTTAAACACGGTGGTAGCGTTATAGGGCTGCGAACCCGCAGCCGCAATGTAGTTACCTGAGTGATAGACCTGTGCTTGAGCCAGATTTTTGTCGACAAAGATGGAGTAGTTCAGCTGACTGGGGTCATTTCCTATGGATGGCGTTTCTGAAATGCCTGCGAAGAAATTGCCAACATTAGATGACTGGAAATACATCTGGAAAGGTGTGGAATAGCCCGTCTGGGAGTAGATGGCGGCATCATAATTAGTTGGTGAGCCGCTAATTTTGCGCACGGCGCTAGAAGATACGGCGTAAGCACCGTTTTGCACCCATGAGAAGGTGCCTAATCCATAGGTACCGGTCGCGCCCGTAGTGCCAGTGGGTCCAGTTGTTCCCGTTGGTCCAGTTGTTCCAGTAGGTCCGGTTGTTCCTGTTGGTCCCGTAGGTCCGGTTGTTCCTGTAGGTCCTGTAGGTCCTGTTGTTCCTGTGCGCCCTGTAGGTCCTGTGGGTCCTGTTGTACCGGTTGTACCTGTAGGTCCATCAATGCCATCCAAGTTGATGCTGTAGTAGTGAAGTCCGCCAAAAGCGTAAGTAGGAGTCAGTGTGGGATTCACAATGTTATTGATGAGGATTACACCTGTCTGGTAGTTGTATGCAGAGACAACGCCCTCAAAGCGACTGTATAAGCCGTCCATTTGTACGCAAACAACAGACATACCCTTGCTGTACGCCAGTGCTGTTCCTACTGTGAACTGGACAGAGCCGCCTACGCTGGGTCCAGGAACCGGCTGAGTTGTAGGGTCTGGTGTAACTATCCATTGATTTAGCACAGAGGTTGTTGATAGGTCGATAGGAATGACTGTTTGACTGGCGTATTTGTCACCCGCAATACCAGTGTGTCCAGTTGCGCCTGTTGTTCCTGTCGGTCCTGTGGGACCTGTTGGTCCTGTAGGTCCTGTAGGACCTGTAGGTCCTGTTCGTCCAGTATTGCCTGTGTGACCGATTGGACCTGCGTGTCCAAAGTGAAGGTTGCTAATCGTAGCGTCATTCGCGTATGAGGCAATCAGGTGCAATGGCTGACTGGGTAAGACAAACGTAGACCAGATGAGCGTACTGTCCTGGTAGTATCTCATATATTCACCATCATATACCATCTGATACTGATGGCTGACGTTCGTTGTTGCAGGGTCTATCAAATAGACGGGCGTCAAACTACCATTTTCTATGATGCAGTCGCTTTGCCCATTACCCTCCTGTCCGTTTTTAATCCAGATACCAAAGTTGATATTTGTTGTTGATGTCGTAGGTAATGTTGTAAAACCGACAATGTAGCCACCTAGAGGTTGAGATTGGAAGCTGAGGAAAGCCGCGAACTTGTAGGCTTCCACTGAGTACGCATAGGCGCTGAAGGGACCCCCAATTAGGGGTGTTCCTCTTACCGCACTTGAATTAACTAGGTTTGAGTTCACCAAAGCCCAAGTAAATGTCGTGTCGCCAAATACACCCGTTGGTCCTGTTAATCCAGTAGGTCCCGTCCGCCCCGTTGTTCCTGTAGTACCAGTATCGCCCTTTTCACCGGCAGGTGCAAAATGAAGGTCCTTGACCGTAGTAGCCTGTTCATAGGAAACAATCATGTGATAAGGCACTGAAATGGGGCTATATGTTGTAAAAACCAAGTTAGTATCAACGTAGTATCTAATATTGACACCATCATAGATAATCTGAAAGGTATGAACTGTAGAAGAACCGAAAGGAGGCAAGGGGAACTGATATGTTGATGACAGCGTACCAAGCTGAACTATATTGTATCCCGTCTGGTCAGCGCGGACCCAAATACCGTAGTTGATGCTATTGATATTAGAACTAGGATACTGAGATAAACCAACGGCAAACCCGTAATTGAGGTTGTTTGTGAAACTGATTTCAGCTGTTCTTTGGTAAGACTCATATGTATAGGCATAGGCATTAAAGGGCGCCGTTGGCGTTCCTACTACCGTATTTGAGTCGATAAGGCGGGTCGCTTGGAGAATGTTCCATGTGAAGTTTGTGGCGCCAAAAGGACCTGTGATGCCTGTAGGTCCTGTAGGACCCGTTGCTCCAGTAGTACCGGTTGTTCCAGTAGGACCGCGCTCACCCATAGGACCAAAGTGCAGGTTCTGGATTGTTGCGTTTTTCTCATAACTGGCAATTAGACGTAATGGGCTGCCCATCTGTCTATAAGTGGATTGAATGAGAACATTATCCTGGTAGTACCGTACGTAGTAACCATCATATGTAATCATGTACAAATGACTGTTTGTATCGGCGGCATTTAGAGATGTTGTAACATTTCCTAGCTCCGTTAATACATCTGAAATTCCAGGACCGCGATTGCCCTTAATCCAAATGGCATAGTTGATGTTTGCCAATCCAGAATTAGGCGTATCAATTAAACCAACCGCGTAGCCACCGTTGTATTGTGATGTAAAACTGACGTAGCAGCCACGTTCGTAGGCTTCTCCAGAGTAGGCATATGCGTTAAAAGGTGTTGATGGTATGCCAACTACGGTACTGCTATTGAGCTGATACGTATTCACAAAGTTCCATGAGAATGTTGCCGCACCAAACTGTCCAGTTGCACCTGTTGCGCCTGTTGTTCCTGTGGGTCCAGTTGTACCAGTATTGCCTGTGGCGCCGATTTCACCCATAGGACCGAAGTGAAGGTTGGTAATACTGCCCGCCAACTCAAAGGTGATAAGCAACCGATAGTTAGCACCCTGTAGCTTGAAGGTTGTTCTTAAGAGAGTCCCGTCGCAATAATAGCGCACGTTCTTTCCGTCATAGACGATTTGGTACTGGTGTAATACCGTGCCATCGATTGGTATTGCAACTTGAGTATTTGGCGCCTCTACAAAAAACTGTGTTGTAGTATTTGTAGGCACGCGCACACCGTAGTCCAAATACTGGAGCGTTGAGCTGGGCGTAACATTAGAGCATAAGCCAGCAGCAAAGCCTGCTTGCGGCTTGGCTGTAAAGCTCATGAAGCAGGCGCGGTCGTACATCTCAGCGCTGTAGGCAAATGATGTGAATGGGCTAACAGGATTGGCATAGATTGTTTGAGAATCCAAGACCTGGGCATTTACGGGCACCCAAGTAAATGTTCCAATACCATATTGACCTGTTGGTCCTGTAGGTCCGGTTCTTCCTGTAGGACCGGTCGTGCCCGTTGTACCGGTGTCGCCCTTTTCACCAGCAGGACCGAAGCGAACGTCTTCGATTAAACCGGCTGATTCAAAGGCTACCATCAAGCGTAAGGAAGCAGCCATAGGTCTGTAGCTCTGGTATCCAATTAAGGCACCATCCTTGTAAAATCTTACATTGACTCCGTCGTAGTATAGTTGATAGGTGTGGATTGCTGAATCTGTATTCACCTGCAAAATAGACGTGCTGGCACCTTGTACTATCCAATCGCCCTGACCTGTACCAGCACGGCACCAGATACCGTAATCCATGTTGTTAATGGAGGCGCCAGGATTTGATGTAAGACCTACCGCAAAACCGCCCTGGAATCTGGATTTGAAGGACACAAAGGCGCCGCGGTCGTAGGCTTCTGTAGAAATGGCGTAACTGTCAAATGGTGTCACAGGGGCACCGACAGGTGTGGAAGAGTCACGCAGGTTTACATTATTGAAAAGCTGCCAGCTGAACGTTGTGTCACCATACTGTCCTGTTGGTCCAGTTGTTCCTGTAGCTCCTGTAGCACCGGTTGTTCCTGTGGCTCCTGTAGGTCCGCGCTCACCCATAGGTCCAAAGTGAAGATTATTTACTACGGAATCCTTCTCATAACTGACAATGAAGTGAAGACTGGCACCCTGTTGTCTGTACTGGCTATAGACCATGGTCCCATCCTTGTAGAAACGAACATTGACGCCGTCATAGACAATTTCATAGTGGTGGTTGGATTGGTCAGAGTTGATTTGTTGGACTTGGGTGGCATTTGTGACAATGTAGTCACCAGCGCCTCCTGAGCCGCCCTTAATCCAGATGCCATAGTCAATTGTTGACAATGAATTATTTGGATTGGAGCATAAGCCAACGCAATAGCCGCCTTGGAACACGGAACTGAAGGAGCAGTAGGCTGCACGGTCATAGGACTCCAAGGAGTATGCAAAGGTGTCAAAGGGTGACTGAGGATTACCGACCACTGTTGTTGAGTTTAAGGGGTAGGCTAATGCGCTGTAAATCCAGCTGAATGTGGTGTCACCGAAAATACCTGTTGGTCCTGTTGGTCCGGTACGTCCAGTTGCTCCCGTAATACCTGTAGGACCTGTGGGACCGACGGAACCAACTGGTCCAAAGTGAAGGTTAGTAACATTTGCCGCAACCTCATAACTTACGATAAGATGCAAGGGTTCTGCTACAAGTCTGTATGTCTGATGGAGCAATGTTCCGTCAATGTAATATCTTACATAGACACCATCGTAGATAATCTGGTATAGATGCTGGTTCGCATCTGTGTTTGCCGTCAAAATTGGTGTGTTAAAAGCAGATTCTATTAAGACATCACCTGTGTGGGAACCACCACCATAGCACCAGACACCGTAGTTAATGCTTGATAAGCCGGCACCAGGGTAGGCGGCTAAACCAACGGCGAAGCCACCAGCATACTGTGACGTAAATGATATGAAGGCACCATTAGCATAACTTTCTGCAGACCAGGCATAGGCACTGAAAGGACTACCTTGTGTAGGAAACCCTGCAACAGTTGAACTGTTAATTAGTTGTGACTGGTTGAACAGCCATGTAAATGTGCCATCACCGTATCTTCCAGTAGGACCCGTAGTACCAGTAAGTCCTGTGGCACCCGTTGTTCCTGTGGCGCCAGTTGGACCGCGCTCACCCATAGGGCTAAAGTGGACATTTTTGATTTCGCTCTGAATCTCAAAGGTCGTAATGAGCTGAAGCGATGCTCCGATTAAACGGAAAGTATTATAGATGTTTTGTCCGTCCTTGTAGTAGCGGACATATACTCCGTCATAAACTACTTGGTATGTATGGGGGCTGCTATCTGTATTAACCAATAATAGGGGCGTCGTGTTTGTTTTTTCGATGATGTAGTCATTACCGGATTGTTGTATCCAAAAACCGTAATCCACATTTTCTAATGTTATTCCTAAGCCGCTGCTCAGACCTACTGCATAACCACCGCTATGCTGTGACCGAAATGATACAGTGCAACCACGGTCGTATTTCTCATATGAGTAGGCGTATGCATTGAAAGGTGTTGTTGGAGTACCTAGAACTGAGTTCGACCTGGTTAGAACTGTATTTACTAAGCCCCAGCTGAATGTTGTTACACCGAAATGACCCGTTGTTCCTGTTGTACCTGTATTACCTGTATTACCTGTTGTACCTGTTGCGCCTGTTGTACCCGTTGTACCCGTAGCACCCGTAGGACCCATTAGACCATTCAAGTTAATGTTATAGTACACCGTTTGCGTAAAATCACCGTTAACGTTTCTTACATTATCAAGAACAATCTCTCCCGTAATAGCATTGTATGAGGCAATGTTTGCTTCAAAATAATTTAGGGAGTTGTCAGTCTGAACAACTATGACATCATTGCCGGCAATGTAGGCAAGTTCAGGCGCAATAATCATTGTAATCGGTACACCAGACATGTCAAGGGGTGCTGGAATCGGAGTTATTATTACGGCTTGCGTCGTCTGACTTAAATATTTATCTCCATGCGCGCCGGCAGGACCTGTTGGACCCACCTGCGGACAGCCATAAATGGCGTTGAACCGCTTTTGAGCCAGGAGGTCACTGGAGTTCATTTATCTGATATATATATTTTTTTATATCTACCTACACATACGCAAACCTTAAGCTTAAGCAAAAAACGTCGCGTTAGTAGTTGATAAATGAGCAAAAAATATATAGTTAATATGATTTTACAGTGGAGTCAAATACCGGGTGAAATCAAAAGTGGGAAATTATTGTATACTAACATTTATATATCATATTTGATGTATAAATGTTAATATTTGCTACATGTAGACCTTCGACCTTTGCTACAAAAAATGGTAAAAAATTGACTTGCCTTTAAGCTGGTAATGGATGCTAAAAACAAGTTCAAATGGTCCGAACCCGCAATATGCTTAAGAACGCGACTGCCTCTGTGACTGCTTCTGCTCCTGCAGCTATGGCGCTGCGCCGCTCACCACGGCTCCGCGTGAAGAATGTAGAGATGCAGCCCTACAAGTCCATTATTCGGACGCGCAGTCAGAAGATGGCTGAGCACGCTGTCTATCTTCAGGCAATGTTTCAGGACATTGCTGCTTTCTATGAGCTGCACAAGCGTGAGCCGCTTATTACGGATGCGAAGGAACGGGAGGTGGAGATGGCTAACTTCATCAAGGCGCTGCGTGATGCGCACGCGGCTGACTGCCTTGGCGGTCAGTCTGGTGTTGACACCGTGCTAAAGGCTCTGCCTTGGTTTAAGTTTGAGACTAGGAAGCAGATGCAGAGCCGCATCTCCTGCCTTTCTACGCTTAAGACCGCGTTTGTCATTTGCTTCTATCTTAGCACCTTTGTTTCTGCGGTTTCTTTGGCGGAGCTTTGCCTTGTCAAGAACGCCTGTCCCTCTTGGGTCGGTGACGCTCAGGCTGTTGTAACGGCGGCACAGAGCCAGCTTGTTACTGCCTTTACGGCTGTTTCTGCTGGTGCGTTTTAGATTCGCCTAAAAAGTTAAAAACTAAATAAAAAAACATCATAGCGGGCTTAGGTCGCTATTTTTTTTTGTGGTACAAAGAATCTAGCTCTTTGAGAACATCCATCGACCAGTCTTTCTGTGATAGGACTTCTACAGCCTTCATGTTAATAGCGGGATTACTAGAAACAAATAGAAGTTGGGTATCAGGCTGTGCAATGTATAAATCCTGACGCTCAATGGATTTTGCTCTTGATAATAGCGACGTCAGATACTTCAGCTCATTAGGCTGCGGACCCCTAAAGGTTAGAATTATGCGGAACATATGATTGTTCATTTATTTTTATTAGGATTTAGGGTGCAAATTAGATGTCATTTTTTTATCTAAAATTTGAATATTTTTATTTATAGTCAAAATAAATAAATGACCCAGGACTGTGTTATAGCTATTTTAGGGTTTACCATACTTGGCTGCACGTTTCTTCTTATTAAAGGGAATTATCGCGCCGTAAGCCCGTACGAATTAAATATGTTTAGAGATTAGATGGTGAAGAAAGCCTATTTTTCTTTTGGGCGGTTCCAGCCACCAACAATCGGTCACGGGCTGCTTATAGAGGAAGTTGGCAAATTAGCTCAGGCTGATGGGGCTGACGCATATATATTTGTATCTAGTACTAAGGATAAGAAAAAGAACCCGTTGACCGCTGAACAAAAGGTCAATTATCTTAACAAGATGCACCCAACTGCATATGCAAAAATAATTAATACTACCGAATTTGGCTATACAACGCCGGTCACTGTTGCCGAACGACTCTATGAAATGGGTTACACTGAAATTGTGGCATTAGTTGGTAGCGATAGAGTTGCTGCTTTCTCTAGAATGTTTGCCAAGGCGCATCCCTATGTTAGTGTAGATAAGGTTGGCTCAGATAGAAAAGAGGCAAATAATGGAACTGTGAAGAGCATATCCGGTACTAAAATGCGCAAGGCTGCTGTTGAGGGAAATGTCCTGTTATTTAAAAGGGGCACTAAGATTGGCTCAATGACTGACGCGGATGTAATGTCATTGATGAATGATGTGCGGCACGGTTTAGGGCTTTCACCTTTTGCTAAACGGGTTGGAACGCTACGCGCACTATCTAAAAATGTAGGAGCTAGACGCACTAGAGGAAACGGACTATTCAAAGGAGAGTAACTTAAAACCCTCTGACTCCTGGGGCTCCTCAAAGTTCTTACGATAAAGATAAAACGCAATATCTGGAACTTTTGTGCCGCCTTCAGCAGCTCTTTGCTTATTGCGCTCCATAGCAATATCTATTGGTGTCTTGACCCATATTACTCTAACTGGTAAGCTGTGAGCCTTAGCAAATTCAATAAACTGTTCGCGTTTAGCTTTTGTGCCAGCGGTAGAATCAAAGACCACCGATTGCGTTGCAACAACTTTTGCTGCGGCTTTAATCATTGCGGGTGCCGTTTTAAGGACGTCGCCGCTAAGAATGTGATAGCCCGCCTTTTCATAGACATTTTTTGCAATAGTTGACTTTCCTGAGGCAGGATAGCCAACCATGATAATGACCTCTTTTTCTTTTGATGGCTTGATATTTGTTGGTGGTGCAGTGACAGCATCAAGAGGGAAAATCTCTTCAGGTGTAAGAAACTTCACTTTTAGGTTTGCGGCAAATATCTTATCCTTGTCTGACCAATCGTCTTTGCGCCCTGCTGCGTCACCGACATAAAAGGCATTTTCGGGCTTGAATTTGGGAAAGGCTTTATCGAAAAGAGCTGTATCGGGCTTCTGTGTTCTAACGCCGATGATTATAGTCAGGTGCTCAAGATTTAGGGCTTCTATTGCATGTTTAATTTGGTCGATTTTCCAGGGCTTTGACTGGTCTGTTACGATGACCACGTGATGTGTTTTGCCGTATTTTATTAGAACATCGGGTACAGATTTTCTCATGTACTGCCAGTCGTCGACGGCTTTTGGGAATTTACGTCCATCTTTTGGTTTTACCAGAGTCCAATCAAAGTCGAAAATTGCATATTTGGTTCGTCTGCTTGCCTTACTTTGTAGAATCGTGTCCTCCATTGTCTAGATTATTTGGTTATATTTTTATTTCATTTTTTACTGCGCTTGCTTAGCTGGGTGTCGGTTTTGCGCAAAACCTTATGTCGGTGAAATGCCTTAGGCATTTCACCTTACCAATAGCAACCCCCCTCCACAGCTTTTGCTGCTGATGGAATTTCGTCGGCTGCAGGTCCAATCCAATGTTCATTGAAAAATTTAGAAATTACATCATGGTTTAGCCAACGTTTGCCTTTGACACCAAACATAATCTGCGTGGCACCACCTGTATGAATGGCAACTATGCCTTGTTTTTTTAAACTATCCACTAGCGGTAATCCCAGCGCGCCTACGCCTACAAAGGCATAACATGCTCCTGCTTCTACTGTTTTTTTCACCAGATAATCGATTGCAGCCCTATGACCACCATTTAGAACGTCATTTTCCCACGTAAGGTTTCTATTATGAGGCGTCATATAAGGTCCATATGGGCAGTTTATAGCAACTAGTAACTGATTATCAAGCCATAAAGGTTCTGAAAAGAGAAGGTTGCGCCTTTTCCATTGGGCTTCTATTGACTTTGCAAATGGTCCAATAACCGCAATTTTACCGCGCGTCATTTGTTTAGTGTATAACGTTTTAGGCGTGTAATAGGGTTCTAAGGCACGTAAGGGGACGCGCTTACTATTTGGTGAAAAATGATTTAGAACCTCTAACTCTTGACTAGGATTCTGCGGGTTCCATGTTACAACTACGTCTATATTCCTGATTGCCTCTATAACCAGGGCTGCCCAATCATCCAAGGCATCATCAATTGTTGTGTTTGGGGCATTCCAAAACCCCGCATTTTGCGTCATTTCTCTTACCATCCATTGTGGATATGGCGGCTTTTCATCTTGTTGCTTGCGCTTAAGGTGATGCATTAAGGCATTGAATTCACTGGTACCCATTTTGCCAGCTGACCATCCACCGTTTGCGGCTTGAATTTGTGTACACATAAGTTTTGCTGCATCCGTTAGCTGTGCCATTACTTAATGTAATTCTTATTTTCTTAAGTTGGTAGTTATCCATGTATAAATTTTCTTGTCCAAATCTGAATTATCATAGTCAAAATAATTGACGAACTTCTTCCAATCATCCGCGGTTGCTTTACGGTCCAAAGATGCCTCTACGTAATAACTAAACATGCGTTTAGTTATGTTAGCTGCGGCGGTTTGACTATACGCGTCAAGCTGATTGTGTAGGTCCTTGTTCAGTTGTTTTTCTGTTTGTAGCTCTTCTTTTAGTTCATCTATAATTTTCATTAATTTTGCAACTACTATGTTTGTTGTCTTAATGTTGTCGACGTAATTAGTTGTCTGAACAGTTAACTGCTGAATTACATCGTCGTTTTCCTTTGGCGGCATCAGTGTATTAGCTCTATCCGCAATATCTTTTGGCAAAACATCATTTGGTTTGTCAAAATGTATAGATGCTAGTTTTGCCCTAAGTACCTGAAAATCGTCCATTTAATTTTACCTGTCTATTATGAGGTATATCAAATTTTTATGGCAACGGGCTTTGCTTTCTGGCTTTGATACGGTAAACAATGGTTGATAGCGTAAAGCCTGTAAATAAGCCGCTGACAAAAAGGGAGTAAATTAGTAGGGGCTCTTGACAAATGTTCATATAACTATTGTTTTATGTGACGTTATGATTAAGTCGCTTCCTGAAAAAATGAATAGATGCTTGGAGTTTATTTTAATGTGAAAATACACAGTCATGAGCAGCAGCAAGAAGAAGCTATGCCTTTACCCCAATTGCAATGGCGGTACTTCTTCTGATGTTAGGTTTGCCATTTGTGTAAATCATTCGACGCAACTTCGCGACTTATGTAAGAAAAATAACTACTGCATCAGGTGCACCTTTGAGAATCCTATAAAGCCAGTCGTTCTTTCTGTAGACTGTATGCTATGTCCAGTGTGTGATTATGACGAATAAAACAGCTGATTTGAGCATTTTTTGATAAAAATTTGAAAGTTTTAAGTCTATTTTTACGGGTTAAAAAGAAAGCAAAAACAATGCCACGAAATACGACAGGAGGTAAAAATTTCAAGAAGTTTAAGACTGGCTCTGAGGGGTTTAGGGCGCGCGCCTCCAGAGAGGCTGCCGATGAGATGCTAGACCTGTGGACACGTAAGGAAAGGGCAGAGGATGCCCTTGCTGCCGGTGACAAGAAACGCGCTGATGCATTGTTTTCTGAGTCGGATAAGGAGGCGCTACGCTATATGCTTGTAGGGCGCATTGTACGTCGGTTTGGTCATGGGCGCATGGAGGTTTATTGCCACGATGGCAAGTCACGCCAATGCAAGATTAGGGGTCTGCTGCGAAAGAAAGGGCAGGTCTTTATTGACGTGGATGGGATTGTTGTGGTTTCACTGCGGGAGGCGGAGTCGTCTTCTGATGATGAAACTGGTCTTGGTGGAGGTGGTGATGCGGATGGAACATCAGACATTGTAGGTCTGTTTGATGACCGCCAGGTTGCGCTAATTCGTAAGACACGCATTAACCCACGCCTGTTCATGTCCGCCGGTGAGGAGGAGCCAACAGAGGACTTGTTTGACCGTAGTGAGGTTATTGCAGCGGGTAAGAAAAATACTATTGAGGAAGAGGAGATTAATATTAAGGATATTTAATGGCGCTTATGAAAAAATGAAACCATGGCTGTGACTATTTTTTAGTCAAAAAGACCGAAATGACGTCTTATCTCAAAGTGATTGACCCTAATACGAAGTGCACGGATACTCCTGAGCAGCTGGCATACACTTATCCCTATCCGCTGGACCCCTTCCAGGAGCATGCTGTTGCAGCGATTCACAAGGGTGAGAATGTGCTGGTAACTGCCAAGACAGGGTCTGGTAAGACTCTTGTTGGTGAGTACCAGATTCACTATTCATTGGCTCAGGGCAAGCGCGTATTCTATACTACACCCATCAAGTCCCTTTCGAATCAGAAGTTCCACGACCTTAAGGCGATGTTTCCATCCGTCGGCATCTTGACCGGCGACATTAAGTTCAAGCCTGATGCGCAGATTGTTGTAATGACTACAGAGATTCTGCGCAATATGCTGTACAAGCGCAATAGTTCGACGGCTGCACTAGGTCTGTCATCTAACATTAGCTGCGACGACCTGGGCGCGGTTGTGTTCGATGAGGTGCACTACATTAACAATGCTGAGCGTGGTAAGGTCTGGGAGGAGACGCTGATTCTGCTGCCTCCATCAGTGCAGCTGATTCTATTGTCGGCGACGCTGGCTGCTCCTGAGGCGTTTGCCAACTGGATTGGCGCCCTAAAGCAACGGACCTGCGTTCTTATTTCTACTGCTTATCGTGTGGTGCCACTAACACACTACGTTATTCAGGGCGGTGAGCTGTGCTGCATTATGGACGCCAAGGACAACTACGATGCTGCGGCTTACAATGGCTGGCTAAGAAACAGGGAGGGGCTTGCTGATGCGGCAGCAGCCTTCAAGGACAAGGTCAAGGCGGAGCGTGCTGGCGGCACGGAGGGCTCTATCAAGGGAAAGGCGGTTGTTCACTCTTTCCTCCATACAATGAATGCCACTATCAATATGCTAGCAGAGAAGGATTTATTGCCCGCCCTGTTCTTTGTGTTCAGTCGCAAGGACTGTGAGAAATATGCCAAGAAGGTTGAGGGCTCACTTATTGACAGCAGCGACAGCGCGGCAATTCGTCATATTATTGAGTTTCACCTGCACCGGTACGCAGCCGTATCTGCGTCTAAGCAGTACCATGAGCTGTTTGACCTGTTGGTACGCGGCATTGCCTATCATCACTCTGGTCTGCTGCCGCTCATGAAGGAGATTGTAGAGATTCTGTTTGGGCGCGGTCTTATCAAGGTAATGTTCTGCACGGAGACCTTTGCGGTTGGCATCAACATGCCCACTAAGACGGCTGTCTTCCTTGACCTGATGAAGTACGATGATAAGACGGGCGGACAGCGGTGCCTGCACACGGATGAGTACCTTCAGATGGCGGGGCGCGCTGGTCGCCGCGGCAAGGACAAGGTTGGTACGGTGATTTACTTGCCGCAGCGCCACCCTATTTACCTGGAGGAGTGTAAGGCAATGATGAAGGGCTCCACACGGGCTATTAGTTCTAAGATGGACTTTCACTACGACTTTCTGCTTAAGACCTTGCAGTCAGGGTCCCTGAAGTGGCTCAGCATCCTGAAGGACTCTTACTGGTTTGAGCAGCGGCGCATTACTACAGACATTGTCAAGAAGGAGCTTGTTATTATGGAGGCGGACTATGAGAAGCAGCGCTCTACACTTACTGACGCTGAGTTTGCGGACCTGCAGGAGCGCTATCGCTTGGAGGGGGTCAATAAGGTGGCTCAGAATGCGGCGCGGAAGGAGGCGCAGCGCGCTCTAGACAGCTGGAAGAACAAGCATCTAGGTCCAAAGTGGGATGCGGGCTATAAGCTGGTGCCGCTTCTTGACCGCCTTTCAAAGAGCATTGCATCAAAGAAGCTGGATGTTGAGTCTTTGAGTTCTGTTGATTCCATGGTTGAGCCGCGCGTTCACTTCCTTATCAAGGCGGGCTTTATGAAGGATGTGACTGACCTGGATAGTGTCACTAAGGACAATCTGACACTGCGTGGCATCCTGGCTACAGAGGTGAATGAGTCTCATTCACTGCTGACGGCGGAAATGTATGCACAGGGACTGTTGAAGGACTGCAGCGCAGAGGTAATTCTGACTGTGCTTAGCAGCTTTATCAATGAGAAGTTTGGTGAGGAGCAGCCGACGCAGCTGTCTGACCTGAATGTGCCTACGGAAATTACAGACATTCTAAGGACTGTAGATGGGCTGGCAGCCAAGTTCCAGTCCATGGAGGAGTCACTAGGCATACCCTATGATAACTACTGGGCACTGAGCCTGGGCTGCGTTGAGCCTGTGTGGCGCTGGCTCAACGGTGAGTCTTCTGGTCAGCTTTGTGCCGACTACGGTGTCTATGAGGGAAACCTGATGCGCGTTGTTCTTCGCATTGCTAATATTGCGGATGAGTGGATTAATTTGGCAACCTACTGTGAGGACACGGAGATGGTTACGCTGATGACAGCAGTCAAGAGCGGTTTGCTGCGTGATATTGCAGTCACGGATTCACTGTATCTGCGCATCTAAACTTCTGCTGCTTAACCATATCTTTAACGGGGTGATACAACTGTGTCTTATCTGTTTGTTTGATAGGGTCATTATATTGGATAGGTCCAAATTCGGGCGGCGTGTCATAAATTAAATTATTTTGCTTAGCTAATGTTGGAAAAAGGGCTTCTAAGAAGAACAGGGACTTGTGTTTTTGTGCGTAGCTCTTAATTAAGGTGAGAAGGGACCTAGATAAGCGACAGGCGCAAACCATTGCCTTATAATGTGGCTCTTCTAATTTTATAGTTGTTTGTTGCCAATGAATCCATGCTTCTTCCCCTTTTATAAAACATCGGTTTGTTAATAGGTCGCTTTCAGGGAATTTTCTGTCAATTTCGGTGAGCGTAGATTCATCGTAAAAGTACACATCATCTTCAATAAACCAGACCTTACTGTGGGTTGTATTATTTGCGAAATAGTAAGTCGCCTTTTCCCAGCCAGTTACGGGCTTCTTCATCAAATAATTCATATTTGTGAACCCAGCATCTTGGCAAATTACGTTTTGAATTTGGATGAAAATTATGTTGCTATAATTCTTATATTTCGTTTGATAGTCAGTGCTGTTATCATCACAAACAACAAAGACGCTGTAGTTTTTTAATTTAGCTAGAAATTCAAGCCAAATTAAATTAGGTTTAATGCAAATTAAGCACAGCGCGTGCATTTATTAATTTTGCGAAATTATTTTGTTTAAAGGGTCGCAATCCAGTTGAACGTGAAGTTAGTCAATGTACCCGCTGTATTGAAGGTATTGACAATAAAGCTGGTCGCAGTAATTGTATTGACTGTAATGAAGCCTGCCGTAGACCCTGTTATAGTCGCGGTAACTGTCGGAACACCTCCTGTAAAATACGTGGATGGACTGAATGTTAGCGTCAATGTGCCGCTGCTTGTTGTTGCGCTGCCGTACAAGGTGCGTCTGCTGCTTTGCGTGACTAGTGCAAGCGTTGGTCTGCGACTTGCTAAGCCATAAACGATGTTGCCTGTACCGAAATACAAGTTCTAAAAGGTTATTTAATGCTATATAAAATAACCTTTTATTGCTTGGTCTTCACTGCCTTCACTGCCTTCACTGCCTTCACTGCCTTCACTGCCTTCACTGCCTTCACTGCCTTCACTGCCTTCATGTTGTCCACTCATTATTCATATCCTTTCGGATGTTTTCTTTATCAAGTACGTAATCAAATATGCGGAACCATGCCACGCCCGCGTCCTTATTGAAGCGCTCAATACACTGCATAATGTACATATTTGTGTATGTCTTATTTTGAAAGGTTTTGTTTGTTGGGTCACTCCAGTGTCCGCCTTTTTTTCCATTCACGTATAGCGTCATTTCAGTCATTGATGTGTTGTAAACAAAGGCTAGATGTTGCCATGAGGCTTTTGGCATATTTCCCGTATTGGACCATATCTGTGGACCACCACAGTTCTTCATAGAGTAAAAGCCAATAGCGTTTGCAGGATTTAAGACGCCGAACATTGAGTCTGCGCACCAACTACCGCCTAATGGTGAATTAGTGAACTCCCAAATGCGTGGATATGGTCCAGGATTGCTACGTGTATTTAACATCATTGTTATAGACTTGAAATCATTTGTATTTATGCTGCCTGTTATTTTGATGTGATTTTGGTCTTTGAAGTGCGCACATGTCTTGCCATCAAAGTTCACAAAAGGCACGTTGCCAACCGTTTCAGACTGGAACTTGTTATACATGTCTTTTAATGAGCTCTTTGTAAAATCCCAGTTAGCTATAGGAAAGTTCTTAGGGCGCGTTTGCAAGAGTTTCATTGTTATTTGTAGTTCATTAATTGTCTGTTTGTTTCTTGAACTGTCCTTTTCAAGCTCTTTTAGCTGCTTTTCCTCTTGTGTTTCCTTATTACTGAGTACATCATATTGCTTTCTAAGGTTGCGGAGTTCATTGTCCAAAAGAGCGTTTGTGCTGTTTCTGACCGCAAGACGATTTTTCGCCTCATCAATATCCTTTTTCAAGGAAATAACTGCGTCTTTTTCCAACTTGTTTTTGGCTGTAGCATCGGCGATTTGTTTTTCCATCTTGAGATTCTCCTGTGTCAATAGTTTAATGTTTGACTCCTTTGATTGTATATCCGCTTGCATTGCCGCCTCTTTTTTCATAGCTGTTTGCAGGTCTTCATTAAGGGCTGTCTGGTCCTTTTCAATTTGCGCTTTTTGCTTCTCCAACTGTTCAATCTGACCCTTAAGAACTTTAGTCATTGATTCATTTGCGTTTGCCGCCTTTAGCTGAGAATTTAAATTTGTCAAATTATCTTCTGCCGAGCGCTTCTCAGATTCCACACTCTCTATACGAACTTTCAGCCGATTCACTTCTGATGTTTGCTTATCACAAATGTTCTTAGAACGCTTGACATTTGCCGTAAGTTCGCCCAAATTATTATACGTTGCTAAATTGCGCTTGACCAAGTCCTTGAATAGATTTATTTGCTCCTTCAGGTCCTTTTCTGCTCTTGTGTGTGCCTTCTGGACCTTTTCGATTTCAACTTCCAGCTTTGACGCCTCTTTTTGATTCAGTTGCTGGGTTTCGCCAACTTTTTCTATTTGCTTTCTAATAGACTTAATTTCCTCTAAATCTTTGCGCTTTTTCTCAAGCATCATGTTGTTCTTGTCAGATAACTTATTATGAGCGCGTAATATTCTATCGTATGGAGTTTCTTTAGGAATATCTTTCTTAATGTCAGTTTGGCGCTGGTCCGCTATTTTAGTTACTGCGGTCTTGACCTTGTTTTCCATCTTTTTCTGCGCATTTTGCATGTCCTTCTTGACCTCTTTTTTAATATCACTTTGAACCTTGAGCATGTCGCGCCTAATATCTTTCTTGGTAGCCTTAATCTCATTTACAGCTCTGTTGATTTTTTTGAATTCGGCGTTATTGTTAATTATATCAGATATTTGCTGTGTAATTTTAGGGGTTGAAATTACTTCACTAACTCTATTTAACACTGGCTTACTTTTGAGAGTTTTATCTATTTCTTTGGATATTGTTGAATCACTAATAACTTGACCTACCTCATCTATTAACGTTGGGTCGTTTCTAATAAGGTTGTGTAGGTCTGCTTTAATTTTTTGCGTCGATAAATGTACTTTACCCTTGACTTTTGAGTGTCGCTTTTTCTCCGCTGCTATATTTTGCTTATGCAGTTCGTCTTCAGAAATTATGTAGCCGCCTTTAAAGCCCTCCACCTTCTTTTGCGGGTTGATAATGAAGTATGTCAAAATGATAAGAACAATGCCGCTTATGAATATCAGCCCAATCGAAGATTGGAATTTACTGAGAAGCATTTCTCCCTTAACTATTTGAAAGATTTTAAGAACTGTAAAATCGCCGTCAAATTAAGCGCTGTTGTTTTTACACTGCTTAATTTTTATTAGTAGCCTTCTGCATAATGTCGGGTGCTTAGCATTTGAGAACAACACGTGAGTCCAAGCCTGCTTCTGCTGGAGCTCTAAACGTCTTTTCACCGCCGCTGCCACAAGTGTAAACAATATCAAGCGTCTTACCACAACCACCAGCCGGGTCACCGCCTGTCCGTGTATAATTATATGTGTATTCTAATGACGACTTACCGTCAGCAAGCCCTTTGAATAAAGGCGTTCTGTTACCTTTTAAGGATGCGTTACAGTTCTTACCGTAAGAGGCTTCAATAATGTTAATCGTGCTGACCTTGGGACATTCATCGGGTAAGTTATTACCAGCTGTTTCCTTGAAGTAGCTCTGAATTTCCGACTCCATTAAATTACGGTCCCATACAGAAAAATGCGCAACGCACACATCTGCCGCTCTGCCACCGTCACCTGAGCGCCCAATTATCCAGAAAGGGCGATTAGGCATAGGGCTGGAGCCACTGGCTTCGCCCTCCTTTTCACCATTAATGTATGATGTTGCTCTGGAGCCATTGACAACTAGGGTCACATGATGCCAGCTATTCAATTCTAAACGCGTCTTTGAACTTGTACCTGTCCAACGATTTGGTAAGCCCAAATATGGTCCTGCTAATTTACCTGGTAGGTCCAAATCGAACTGGATAAGAGGGTCGTTAAGCGTTGGGTCGGTTAGACTGACCATAGTATAATAGCCGCGTGATTTTAGCAAAAACCAGAAGGAAACGGTAAATGTGCTTTTAACGGTATTCGGGAGCTTTATGTAGGTGTCCATTCTGTTGTTGAAATAGGCGCACTTTCGTCCTGCAACAGTTGTAAACTGTACATTACCCAGAGCTACTGCTGATTGAGGGTTTGAGCCCATATCCTTTGAATTTACGGTCAATGGCAAGTATGATACTGGCTTGGAACAAGGTGCTTTCATTTGCTGCTTCAACGCTGCAGCCTCTTGCAGCTGTTTGGCTTTCATTGCAGCAATAGCATCCTGTAATTTCTTAATTTCAGCAGAGTCTTTGAGGTTTTCTTCACGCTGCTTATTGATTTTATTAGTTAATGTTGTATTTGCACCTATAACTTTATTGTACTTGGCGCGAACGCTGTCCACATCCTTTTGAAGGTCGTTATTGATTTTTTCGCGAATAGTGATGGATTGTTTGACCTGGTCAAGTTCCGTAGTGCGCTCCTTTTTGCTCTTGGACTCCTCCTTAATTTTTGCCTCAATCTGAACAAGCTGTCGTTCAGCAACATCGTGCTGCTTTTTTACCTTTTCCAATGCATCTTTATCCTTACTTAATTTCTTATTAAGTTCCTCAGCTTTTGCCAAGCCTTGCTTCATTTTCTGTGACGTTTCTGACAGTTTCTTGTCTAGAGCAGTTCTAGAATCTTGGCGCTCTTTTAATACTTGTGTCAGCGTCGTTGCCAATGGGTCCTTTTTGGCAACCATTAAGTCTAGCTGTTTCTTGAGCTCTTCGATTTGGATTGTTGTTGTATGGCGCTCCTTGACTACTGTTTCATGGTCTCTTGTTAGTTTAAGAACGCTTGTGTCAACTAAGGAGCACTTCTCCTTATCTAGAGCATATTGTTCCTTGAGCGTTGATAATTCTTTGCCAACGCGTAAATACTCCTTTTGTAAATTAGCATAGTAAGACCGAACTGATTCTAATCCCATTTTGACCAAATTATAAGAGGCGTTTGCTTTTTCAACGTCGTATTCTAGAAGCGAATTATTGTATATGTCCTTATTTTTGTTTTTCTCATTCAGTTGCAGTTCACGCTTTAGCCTTTTAAGCTCATAATTTAATTCCTGGACCTCAAACCGGTTCTTCTTATAGGTATTTTTGAGTTCATCGTGCTGCTTCAGCATTTCCTTTTCGGCTTTACTTTGGTTCGCAAAGTGCTCCTTCAGATTTGGCAAGGTTAAATACATGTAGACATAAATGCCGATTAAAATTACCAAAATACTGATACCAGCAATTGTTGGTTTCATTATGCTCTTTAAAGGCATACCTCCTGTCTACTCTATTTATTTTGATTGTCGGGCAGGTTGTCTAAAATGTACTTTGCCATTGATTTTGGACAAAAATAATCCAATGCTGCTTTCTGACCTGCCTTTGCTATCATTTCTTTTTTACTATCGGGCAACCGGTTTAATGCCGTGTACGCATCAGGAATATGATTATAGTTTACTGGAATATAGTGAACATAGGGCTGTAGCTTAAAAGGCAACTTTATATTGTAAAAATCCAGGTCCGCTGTAATTACCAGCATTCCAGCTAAGAGTCCTTCCCAAACCTTCCACGAGTCCCATTGAACTATGGCACCTTCTCTAGTATCATAACCTCCATGCGCGTCCATGTATTTGTACTTCTGCAGCTCTGCGAAGTAGGCAGGGTTGTGTCTACGTCCTGTGTGATTCCAGTAGTGCAAGGCTTCTGTGTCTTCTTCGTCGGGCTGCATAAACTTATCTAAGTGTGTATGATAAGGTGTCTGGCTCTTATCATAGAAACACTTTACAATATTTCGTAGGCGATGGTTGTCAACGCGATGCGCCCAGAATATCTGTTCACTGCGGTCTAACCAACTTAGCTGCGGCTGCTTCTGTATGATGCTAATCATACGATTTGATGCGGCAAAACACAGGGGCTTGATACGGTCTGTAATGACTTTCGACGATGTCATAAAATACCGATGGGCTAAATGCAGTAGGGCTGTAGACTGCGGTCTGACCCATTCATCCTTGCTGTCTAACATTATCACGTCGTATTTGCGCGTATCATTTAATCGTATAATTTCATCTTTAAAATCTTCAGGATGGGCTGTTACTATGTATATTACGGTTGTTAGTGCTTCTAGTGGTTTTTGATTAAATAGATAGGTGCCGCTTGGGTCTGGATAATAGTCAATATTGGACGCAAATGGCTTCTTGAGCTGCTGCAGACCCTCTGCAAAAACTATGCAGGAATGTTGATAATTTGCCTGCATTGATTTTACGTAGGGTTTTAATAGGAAATAGAACATTTTTGTTCGTTATTTCTTATTAATGGTTATATATTTAAGCCTCATTGTCATCATCCCAATAGATTTTCGTATTTGTTAAGTCACAGCCACCAACCTGCTCTTCTTCCGCATCGTAAAATATCAGACTGTATACTACTTCGTTGGAGTCTGGGTCCTTTTGCTCTTCTACACTAATGTACTTGGCATTTATTACCTTCTTTATTACAAGTGCGCTGAGAAGTGGAAACTTTGCTAAATCGTAACACTCCTGACCATCTTCTAGTTCTACACTATAGACGCCTCTTTGGCGTAGCTCATTGAATAATAAGTCCATTTAGTCTAAGCTGAGTGTGGGCGCCTTAAGTCTGTCACATCGTTGTAAGCGCACAGTTTGTAAAATTCGATGTCTTTTCTCCATTCCACATAAATGTAGCTGTCTGTTTCGGTCCACAGGTTCATTGAAATCATATTGAGTAGGGCGCGTTCACCCTGACTGTTTTTGTATCTAAAATACTGTTTTACATTGTTATTGACTATATAGCCGGATTCAGGAAACATTGGTCCTATTAGGGTTTAGAAATTATTTCATTGTCCGGAATAAGGAAACTGTATCATACAGAATTTATATTTCCTCTGGCGTTTTGCCCAGAATGTGGAAAACAGGCTGTGAACGCTTCGGAACATAGGCAATGTATAGAATGGGGCTTCATGAGAAATAAATATAAAATACAGGACGATTGGTGGCAAGCCTGTTAAAAAAATGGAGAGCGAATTTCTTATATGGTGCCAAAACTTAAGAAATAGCTAGTGACAATAAATAGATGTCATCTTGGTCTAACCGTGGTCCTGCTGACAATATCCCTTTATCTAGAGTTATTACTACGTCATCGGTGCCTATAGTATCGGTTGTTCTTAGGTCAGGATTCGGAAATCGCCTATTCCAAATTTTAGCTGCTCTGGGCTATGCGGAACGTACTGGGAAACGGTTTGTCTTTGTTGAGAAACAGATGCAGGAGAATTTTCACTCATCAGCGCGCTTAACAAAGGACCTTCTTGCAGCGCTATTTCCAAAGGTGAAATTCTACAGAGGTGTTGTTGATTATTGGAATCACTTTTATGAAGGCGCTGACGATTTTTATAGTGGCGACTTAATTAAAGATATTAGTGGTTGCGTTCTTCTTCATGGATATTTCCAAAATGCGGCACACTTTCCTACCGATTATAGAGCGTTGTTTAAGGTGCCGAAGCCTTCAATAATTAATTTTGACTTAGGGTCTGTTAATTTTGCAAAGACCTATTTTATTCATTTTCGTCTAGGCGATTATGTGGATTCGGATTACGATGTGAACTTGACTTCCTATTATAAAAAGGTGCTCAGTATTGTGCCTAGCGATGTTACTTTCTTAATTTTCAGCGACCAACCCGATAAACTTAAAATGAGTGATTATTTTGACGATTCGGGGCGTTATAAAGTTGTTACAGCTGGTCTATGGGAAACCCTTTATTTAATGTCGCTTTGTTCCGGTGCAATTTGTGCTAATTCAACCTTCAGTTGGTTTGGGGCGTATGCTTGTAAGGGCAGTGTCGATACTATATATATGCCTACCATTTGGAAAAAAGGAGCTGTGGGTTCACCTGTTCCTAACTGGGCAACTGCAGTACCCGTTCTTTCAACTCAGTCATAGTTCCGTTATTTTGTATGATGTGGTCACACGCGACTGCGTCTAATTCGTGCTCTGATGGGTCGTCTAGTGGTTTTACAGAATTTCGGTAAATTCTTACGGTCGTAATTTTTGAATTGAATTCTTCTTTGAAATTTCTGAACTCAGCGGTGTAGCGCCAATCTGTAACTACTACTTTTTGAAGCTGGTCTTCCTTTATTTTCTTAGCTAGTAATTTTGCCCAGAAGGCGGGGTCGTTATGAGTTTGTTTCATTTCCGCAGAATCGCTTATGAGAAATTCTCTAACCGTGGCGACTGTGTTATTGTATGCACTTATTACAGTTGATGCCTTACCTTCTTGTGTCTGCGTCAGGTTAAATGAGAAATTATGCCGCTTAGATGAAAACCTCTTAACGCTATCTGCAAATGCGTATCTTACGTAACCTTGTTCTATTAAGACTTTACCTGCTGCGTCTTTTCCTGAGCCTGCGTAACCTGTAATGAGAATTATGCGCTCCATATTTTGATATAAATTTTGAATTTAGTGTGAATTCAAAATTTGTACTTTTGAGTGAATTTATTGAAAATGTTTTGTTAATTCGCGCTTGAGCCAGCCATTATCTCTGAGCGCCCTAAGGTCTAACACTTCCATTTTATCAACAATAACATTAGTTGGACCAGCTATATTTTCACAGTGCTCAAAACTGTGTAATTGTCCAGGTGGGTTACAGGTTTCACCATAGATATAGTATAAAGTTGTTGAGTTTATTAATGGCTTCAGGTCGCTGTACTTCTCATCGATGATGTCGCGCTTTACCTTTGTTTGTGGTCTGAATGCTATTACACAGGTGACTTTTAATAGTGAACCGAAAAGTATGGCTGCGTAGCCTCCAGAACTAGAACCTATAAAAAATACCTTTTTGTATGGTCTAATTTTATTACGTAATAATTCAGCGGTGGTTAAGACGCTATTTGTAATAGGAGCTAGACCTTTGTTATACCATGCTAAATTAGCGTCCTTCAGAAATATAAGTGACGCTTTAGGGAAATTACTTGTCAAAAAATTTTTGAATTCAAACGTTGGAATATTGTTTATTCCAGAACCGTTACCTGTAAATGATACTATTACAAAGTCATTATCGCGTATTATTTCAAGAATAGCGTCCGAATCAACTTTTTTTGTATGAACTTGCCTAAGTAAAGAGCTCATCTACCCTCTTGTTTATAACATACTTTTGTTATATAAACGCGCTTGAACCGTCCCATACCACATTAGTGCTAGTAATAACCTTATTTGAACCACTAGAATCACTTGTCAAGTTACTGGGGCTTAATGCGTTCAGAAGCAATACAGTACCAGGTACCGGAGTTAGGGCTGCTCTAGGCACTGTAAAATTCGCTCTGTAAATTGCAGTGCCCTTGACAATTCTAAAATTTGTAAGATAGCCTGTAAATGATGCTTCATTTGTTGGTGTACTTTCGTTACCAATAACTAAATTATTTACGTTATCTGTCATATTGGCGGTGTTTGATAATGGGGCTGCAATAGGGGCGCCATTCATATATACAGTTATTGAACCGTTGAATCTAACGACGGCAAAATGCGTCCATACATCTACGGAAGACACTGACACACCAAATAGCGGACTCTGATTCACCCAGAAATAAAATAAGTCACCTTCTATACTAACCGCCATTGTTATACCTGCTTCGTATGAGCCTAAGGAAAAGATGCGGGGAAAGGATTTTGGCGCTTGAAGATACTGGAACCACTCAACTGTAAAATCGCCCATACCCATACTGAAGTCAGAATTTGCGGCAACAGTCAAATAGGCGCTGGTTGTTTCTGATGAGGGAAAGAAATATGAGCCGCTTGAACTTGTTACTGGCGGTGGTGGAATAGCAAACCCTGCTAACGCTGTGAATTCGGCTGGTGATGTGTCAACGGCACCTGTTGATTGATTTAATGGGACGAAATTGGAGCCTTCGGCACCGGTTGTTAGTTTGGCGGCAGATACATATGAGCCATTATTTATCATCTGCTGCTTGGTAAAAATGTTTGAAAATATTGTGCGCCCCCTTCTTATTTGTGTGTTGACTGACGCGTCCATCCTACACTTTTTTAGAAAAAAAGTGGGACAAAAAACAAAGTGGTTCAAAAGACAAAGAATGGCTTTAGAGCAACTGCAAAAATTTGGAATAGTTATGCGACCTGGAAGGGTTATTCTTTAACAGTCTTTTTCAAGCACGTCGCCGTCATATTCTAACACTATGGTGTTACGGATAATATCAATGTGTTTGTACAACTTTGTCCATTCTTTACGCTGGATAAGGTTTTCCACCGGTGTCCACCAAATATCGGGGCGATTGGATTCATCACATAATTCTTGTAGTCTGCCCAAGTTATAGCCAAACTGTAACATACGGCTCTGGTCGCCTTCCTTAAAGCACTTAGCAAAGCAAATTTAGTGGCGGACCCCAGTGAAACGCTAAGGCGTTTAGCGAAGCAATGGGATTTATTTGAATTTGCGGTGGTTCAGGGACTGACATCTAACGTAAAGTGCCAAATTAAGTATGCTTATTTGGCGCTTACAGGTCAGTATAAGACGTTATGCCTTTCGGGGCATATAACGTTTATAATAGACAGAATAGATATAAAGTTATTTTTCGCTGCTTATAGCAAGGGGTCATGAGGGTTCTTATGATAGTAGCGCATCCTGACGACGAAGTCGTCTTTGGATTTCGCGACCTTATACAAAATCAGGTTCATGTAATTTCACTAACAAACGGCGACAATGCTGTGCGGAAGGCTGAGTTTTTTGCGGTTGCAGGTCTTGCAGGATTTAATGGGCAGATGTTGAATTATCCTGATAAGCCCGATGATACTTGGTCATCCTTTGCAGTAGAGCATTTTTATGACAATCATATTAAAAATATAGTAACGGGTAAATATGAGATGGTTGTATCACACGGCAGTGACGGGGAATACGGTAATAAACAACATATAAGAACACATGAAATTGGTCGTTATGTAGCTTCTTGTTTGGGTTTGCCCTTTGCTTGTTTTCGCGACCGGTACAGAGCTAGCGATTACCCAACGTATAAGGATAAATATAATAAGTATATTGCTATCTACAAATCTCAAGAGAAGGCAATAGGCTCACTTTCCGATTACTTTTCACAGGCGAAGATTTTACCTGCAAAAAATGGCAAGGTTGTCGAAGGATTAGCGCCTGATAGGCGACTTTTAAGAAAGGGATTTGTTAAAGGACAGCTTCTTTGAATTCGCAGTTGTTTAGCCACATATCGTCAACGCTTTTGTATTTCTTGAACCAGTTGTGTATAAACGTGCAGTGGCTTACAACTAGGATGCAACCATCTGGATGGTTGTTTTTAACGTGATTTGTGAAGCTTTCTATGCGCTTCTCATCGGCTGCTGCGTCTAGGGTGAACGGATTGATTTCTGAGACGCCTTCTGTTAGCCAAAGCGGTGGAATCTTCATATCTTGCTTTTCGACCCGTTTGTTGCAAATGTTAAATCCCTGCGCCTGTTCTATAAGACGGTCGTCAACAAAGACACGCTGGTCTTTTGACTCAGGATACAAGCCCAAGAGGGTTTGTATACAGCGTTTCATCGGCGAACAGTATATCGCGTCGAAGGGTTTTGCGGGCTTCTGTGCGGTTGCTGTTTGATGATGACCTATTTCCGTGAGCAGCGCATCCATGTGAACAGGATTAGCATACTCTTTGTTCACATTGTGCGTTCCTTCTGCATGTCTGACAAATACTAGTGTCAAGGGCATGAAAAAATGTTTTATTTTAATTTTTGCTGGTTTTTGTGCTTTCAT
>Ga0114968_10000372_pt1 | contig 33353 bp, 40 predicted proteins | sample M_130807_EF_Meta_FD_87020 | JGI IMG/M metagenome (GOLD analysis project Ga0114968, IMG submission 87020) | Freshwater microbial communities from Lake Montjoie, Canada to study carbon cycling - M_130807_EF_MetaG | ecosystem: Environmental > Aquatic > Freshwater > Lake | place: Lake Montjoie... | reverse complement strand
TTATTTTTTATAATAAACAAAATGTAATAAATTAAATATAATCATCTAATTCGTCAATGCTAATTCCCATATCTAAATATTTTTGAATTCTTGAAGGATGAAATGCTTTTTGTGTCAATTCTTCTTTGTAAATATTACAACGTTCTTTTAATGCTACATAGTCCAATTCAAATATAGATGGATTACTTGATAAATTATTCCAATGAATTTTATCTTGATTTTTTTCTAATAAATGTACCGCATTTGGATTGAATGATAACCTATAATACCAAACAATTTTATCTAATTTATCTAGATTTTTTTCTAATAAATGAATAGTATTTGGATTTGTTGATAAACATGACCAATAAATTTTATCTGGATTTGCTTCTAATAAATGAATAGCATTTGGATTTCGCGATAACTCATCCCAATGAATTTTATCTGGATTTGCTTCTAATAAATGAATAGCATTTGGATTCATTGATAAATACGTCCAATTAATTTTATCTGGATTTGCTTCTAATAAATGAATAGCATTTGGATTTCGTGATAACTCATCCCAATGAAATTTATCTAATTTATCTAGATTTTTTTCTAATAAATGAATAGCATTTGGGTTTGTTGACAAATTTCTCCAACTTTCCCAATTAATTTTATCTGGATTTGCTTCTAATAAATGAATAGCATTTGGATTACCATATAACTTACCCCAATGAATTTTATCAGGATTTGCTTCTAATAAATGAATAGCATTTGGATTTCTTGATAAGATATTCCAATTAATTTTATCTGGATTTGCTTCTAATAAATGAATAGCATTTGGATTTCTTGATAAGATATTCCAATTAATTTTATCTGGATTTGTTTCTAATAAATGAATAGCATTTGGATTGCATGATAATCCAAATAATCCATCCCAATCAAGTTCATTTATGTCTATCCAATCTAATAATTTGTATAAAGGTTTTGGTTGGTACATTTTTGATAGTTTTTTGAATATAGATTTGTATTATAAAATTAAATCAATTTTATGTTTTACAAAATGTGCGTTTTGAATGAGAAAAGGTGTAAATCTTCACTGGTATAAAAATAGTTTGCAATGGTGTTTTTAGTTAATTTTTCTCAATTCCGACCACTTTTGCAATTTTCTTTATAATTTTTGTGTCCTTTTCAAAATCATCGTCACCTTTACCTCCCATTGCTTCTATTACGATTTTGTTGTATTGACTATTTTTTTTTGAATTATATTCTTCACAATCAGGATATTTATCTCGGAATTCTTTCAACATGCAAATATTTTTGTGAGCAATTGTTCGTATTGCTTTTCGTAATTTCTTATTAGATTCATCTTCTTTTTCCCAAATATTCTCATCCTTAACATACATGACTTCCCTCTTTTGATCTGTACAATGAACAGGTCTTTTTTCCACATCTAAAGCTTGTAAATTTTTTATGATTATATTGGATATACCTTCAATATAACCTACTTTACCAACATTTTCTAAATCAGATACTTGCAATTTAATAGATTCTACAAAATCACTAATATTCATAGCATCTTTACAAGTTTCATTCAAAAACACCTGTAAATTAAAAGTTTTATTATTAGAATTTATTATATTTGTATTGATATTATTGTTATTTGTACCAATCTTGCATATCTCTAAAATATTCTTTTGTAATTCAGAATTACTTTTAATCATTTCAACAATCAAACCAGACAACGCCTGAATATCACTTTGAGAAGTTTTTGTTTTTATTGTTGAATCTATATCTATAGAATAATTAGGTGTATTGAATTCACATTTATTCTCATGATACCAAAGGCTATTTCTTGCTTTATATTTTTTATTACAAAATTTACATATGAATGTTTTACTATTTTCGGCGTTTTTTTCGTTCAAAAAACTCTCATTTGTTCTAAAAATATGTTTTTGCGTTGTCAAGTGTCTTTTCCAATCACTGCATTTAAAGCATTTAAAGTCACAATTCTCACAATAATAATGTTCGGCGTTTTTTGGCGTAAAATTCATTCAAAATTCTATATTACACTTAGAATAAAATTTACGCCTAAACTACCCAAAATTTGTAACAAGAATTTTTACCGTAACATTTTTATAATTATTTTTTTGGTATACACACGTTAAAAAATATTTATGGTCACAACTATTATTTTTTGCCAAGATCTTTCTGGGATTTTCAAAAATGGACAAAAATAAATGTCCAAAATTGAAAATCCCAAAATACTTTTGGAAAAAATTTCATAAAAATATAATAAATTGAAAAACATACTTAAAGAAACTTGTCTTCAATTTTATTCAATAGTTCATCATTATATACAAAATTACCAGTTGGTTTATAAGATGCAATAGGTGTATAGTTTTTCTTTGGTTTCATATTATCTGGATTTTGCTGGTTGGTATTTTTAACATTAAACATAAACTCATTTGGATTTTTATCTTCTAGTCTCATATTATTTTGATTTAAACCACTTTTATCATTATCATATAATTTTTGTCCATATTCATCAATATTAATACCAGTTTTCTTTTTTAATTCGGTTCTTACGTAAGAAGGAACCCAATGAAGCCAAGAAATAAACAACGTGTTAGGATGTATATAACGAATATTGAATCCATTTTCCTTTAGTTTGTCCATCAAATATGCAATACATGAAGCTTGATCATACTTTGGTACTCCTATGATCAATTCTGGAACTACGAACCAACAAAATTGTTCATCTATTTTTTGCCTAGATGTAGTTTTAATTCTTATATGAATACGATTCAATATTTTATTATATAATGCTAGCTTACTTAAATCATATTGTCGTTTTTTTTCGTATAATTCATCTATATTTAGCTTTTCCGAAAAATCTTCTATATTTTCCAAAGTAAAAATACTTGCCATATTAAAAGATTATAAGAAAAAAAGTTATATAAAATAAATGTAATTATATTTAATATGGATATTAAACATATTATTATTTCTGGAGGAGGGCCATCACTTTTTCAGTATTTATCAGCATTACAATATATGCATGAAAATAAAAAGATAGATGTTGATAAAATAGAAAGTATATATGGTACTTCAGCAGGAAGTATTGTAGGCGTTTTATTATCTTTAAAATATGATTGGGAAACTTTAAATGACTATATGATATTGAGACCATGGCATGATTTATTTCGTATTAAAGTCAGTAATATTTTTGAAGCATATAAAAATAGAGGTATTTTTGATAAAACGATTATTGAAAAAGTATTTAAACCATTATTAGATGCAAAAGATTTATCTATTAATATAACTCTTAAAGAATTTTATGAATATTCCAAAATAGAATTACATTTCTTTACATTTGAAATCAATAACTTCTGTATTGAAGATATTTCTTATTTGACACACCCTGAGCTCAGTGTTATTGATGCAGTTATTATGTCTTCTACGTTACCTGTATTAATGTGTCCAAAAATAATAGAAAACAAGTGTTATATAGATGGAGGTGTTATGGCAAATTATCCATTGAAGTATTGCATTGAATCCGGTAAAAAAGAGGATGAAATATTGGGATTGTGTAATCAATATGATGTTCAACAAAAACATCAAGTTGACATTGATTCCAATTTATTAGAATTTATATTATGTTTTTTCTTTAAAATGTTCCGAAGCTTAAGTTCAAATAATGTCATTCCCAAAATTAAACATGAAATTATTTGCAACGTTAAACATATTAATTTAAATTATTTAATGTCAACAGTTAGTTCTGTAGAAGCGCGTAAAGAACTGCAACAAAAAGGTATTGAATCCGCGAAAGAATTTATCAACCTTTTAGAAAAAGGTTGAGCCAAAACAAATTTTCAATCTTTTACAAAAAGGTTAGCCAAAACAAATTTTCAATCTTTTACAAAAAGGTTAGCCAAAACAAATTTTTAATCTTTTACAAAAAGGTTAGCCAAAACAAATTTTCAATCTTTTACAAAAAGGTTAGCCAAAACAAATTTTCAATCTTTTACAAAAAGTGCAATACGTTTTGCACAACTTTTTTGAAAAGTTGTTTATAGGACAGTATTCAAAAATTCCCTCAATGTATCTTTTGTAGGTTTAGCATCATATTCAATAATTTGTCCATCTTTTAATAATTTAATGGTTGGAAAGCCTTCAATATTATATTTATTCATCATTTGTTCTGTTTCGGCGTTTTCATTACTGCAATTTATTTCAGTAAATAAAATATTGTAACCATTTATGGTTCTATTTTGAAATTCAGTTTTTATTTCATTCCAAATAGGTTTAGCTGTTTTACAATGTGGGCACCAATCTGCATAAAAGAACAATAATTCGGCTTGTTTGGATGGAGTATTAAATTCACCTTCCTTTATTTGGTAAGACGTTTTAAATTTTGGTGATACATAATTAAAATAATAAAAAAATGCTAAAATTATAAATAAAACAACCGCTATTATAATAATTGTTTTTGTAGAAAAATTACCAGTAATTGATGTTAATTTGGAATACATTGTATTTGTATTGCTTGCACCTGCTATTTTATTCATATTGACAAAATTATTCATATTTGTATTTATATATATTATTCAAAAGAAATTAAGATTTGTCTTGAACGAATAAAACTTAAAGATATTTATAAAGATATTATAAGGATAGCAATGATCATACGAAATATACATGGCAAATTAATACAAATAAATAAATATGATTATGCAAATGATAAAATATATTATGAAAAAATAATGAGTATAATGAAAGATTTTACTAAAGATCATTTATCTAATAATAATAATAATCAAAATAAAGTCTCTTCATTTTTCTCTCAAAAAAATAATAACAAACCCAAATCTAATACTATACAAAATATTTGCAACTTTATAAATGTTACTCCTTTTGAAAGTTGAAAAGGTAGATTTATTATTTATTTTACACCTTTTCTCATTTAAAACGCCCACTAACAATTATCAATCCAATCAGAAATTTTTTTGTAATCACTTGAATGTTCATTTTTACATACTTCAATTTCAGAAGTAAATGAAGAAATACTACCAGATCCAAATCCTGCAAAACTCCAACTAAAACCGTCAAAACTTTTACTTACAATATGAATAGTATATTTGTCAGGTTTTATAATTATTGAATGTATATTATTTGCATTTATTATGAAATTTGTTAATTTTATAAATTTTGACATTATAATATTATTATCCAAGCAAATTTTAAGTTATTTTATAAAAACTGTTTACTGTGCACTTTAAATAAGAAAAGGTGTAATAGTATAAAGATTTAATTATTATAATTAAATAATAATTATTTCATGACAAAAGTAGAACTACTTATAAAGAAACAACAAATCAACTTGTGTAAATGGTTGAAATCATACTTTTGTTGTTATAATAGACAAGATAATGACGTGGATTATTTAGTAAACATTATTCATGAAAATACAATACCATTTGTTCCTCCAATTGGTGTAGGAAAAGTGATAAAAGTATATGACGGTGATACGTTTACCATAATTTCTAAATTACCCTATCAAGAAAGCCCTATATATCGTTTTTCTGTTAGGTTAAATGGTATTGATTCTCCAGAAATAAAAGGGAAAACTGACAATGAAAAAGTCTTAGCAAGAAAAGCACGTGACGCTTTGTCTCAACTTATCATGGGAAAGATTGTTACCTTAAAAAATACATCCGTTGAAAAGTATGGTCGCGTTTTAGCAGATGTTTACTTACAAGATTTATGTATTAATGAATGGATGATTGAAAATAATTATGCAACAAAATATAACGGTGGAACAAAGGTAAGGTCAATTGAATGGAATTAAATTATATTTATATTTTTAAATATTTTATATATATAAATGACAAAAACAAAAAAAAATAGAATTTTTACAAAAAAAGATTATAATGCAGGCGATGGTATGATATCCAGTGTATGGGGACCACCATTATGGCATTATCTCCATACAATGAGTTTTAATTATCCAGTAAATCCTACGTTAGAAGACAAACAAAATTATAGAAACTTTATTTTAAATTTGAAAAATGTTTTACCATGTAAATATTGTAGGATAAATTTAAAAACTAATTTCAAACAATTACCATTGAAAATAAGCGATATGAAAAATAGAGATTCTTTTTCAAGATATGTTTATAATTTACATGAATTAATAAATAAAATGTTGCACAAAAAATCCAATCTTACATATTGTGAGGTGAGAGAAAGATATGAACATTTTAGATCTAGATGTACGGATGAAAAACCTAAAATATTTAAATATACGCCATATTCAAAGACAAGAAAAAATAAACCTAAGGAAAAAGGGTGCACTGAACCTTTATATGGTAAGAAATCAAAGTGTGTTATTAACATTGTTCCTGAGAATCAAAAAGGCCCAAGTATTCAAATAGATGAAAAATGTATTAAAACACGTGAATAAGAATTAACTGTAAAATGATAATAATTAATAAATTTATTATAATTTTAATTCAATTACATTCCAAAACCTGAGAAATCACTCAATACAGGTACAGGTAAAAATTCATTGTTGACGGATTTATAATTTGAAGTATCGGTGCTTGGAAGGTTTCTACTTGATATGTTGGTATTTGGAAAGTTGCTACTTGGTAAGGTAGTATTTGGGAAAACTTCACTACTTGAATTTGCAGATGGTAAATTTGATGTTTTATTAGCATCTTGTACATCATCTTTTTTACTACATGCAGGACAAGTTGGGCAAGCTGGACATACAGGACATACTGGTGGAACAACTTGAGTTTTCAAGATATATAAATCTTCTTGTCCAGGAGGAATTTGGTTTTTTTGAATACCTTGTGGTAATGAGCTATTGTACTCATTTGTGTTTTTCACAGAAGTTTCTGGATTTTTGATATCTACTGCTAAGTTATTTGTATTGAAACTAGTCAAACCAGTACTTCCAAAATAAGTAGATGGAGTATTTTTGTTATTAGAATCATATGAATCAATAGATGTAAAAATAATTTTACCTTCATCCGTTTTTACCTTAACATATTGTTCTCCATTAATAAAAATGATTTTGGCTTTTGCTCCATTAGGACCATAAAAACGTTGTGATTTATGATATTTTTTTCTGTAATAATTACGATTTGTAACAAAAACTATTGGTTCATCTTTTTCTGATAATTTAACTACCAAATTAGAGGTACCATCATTTAATACATTTACTGTTACAGTTCCACCATTTTTTCCATAAAACGTTTGACCATTTGTTAATTGTGTAGATGTTCCATAATAATGATTATAGTTATCAAAATTGTTTTTTTGTTTTTTAATAGTTATAATGTCTTCATTATCACTGTCACTGTCGCTGTCACTGTCGCTGTCACTATGACACTGTTTTTTCATGTTTTGAGTATTGACCTCAAAATTTTCTCTATTATACTCTCCTAAAAATGAAAATAATAGTAAACTTAATACTAATATTAAAAATAAGAATAATATTTCCATATTCATTGTATAATTTATATAGTGAAAAAAGTTTATTATATAGAAATTTAAATTATTTAAATAATTATAAAAATAATTGATTTATTTTTATAATGATACTTGGATAATCATTTATTATATTCTACACAATGGAAGTAAAAGAAGAAACTAGTAGTCCGAAACTTAAAAAAACTAGAACACGTATTATATATAATTTAAATCCTTATTATTATGATGATATTAATACAATAGAAATAGGAGTTGATGAAGCCGGACGAGGACCACTTTTTGGAAGAGTTTATTCAGCAGCAGTTATTTTACCTAAAGATAACAGTTTTGATCATTATAAAATGAAAGATAGTAAGAAATTTCATTCCAAAAATCAAATTGAAAATGTTGCAGATTATATTAAAGAAAATGCAATAGGATGGTATGTTAGTTTTGAAGATGAAAAAACAATTGATAAAATTAATATATTACAAGCAACACAAAATGCAATGCACAATGCTATTTTAGAAACATGTAAACAATATAAAAATAAAACGAATTCGCATGATAATCATGATAGTAACTACTGTTTTCATTTATTGATTGATGGTAATTATTTCAACCCTATTAGTTATTATAATAAAAAAATAAATAAAATAGAAACCATACCTTATTCATGTATTGAAGGCGGCGATAATAAATATACAGCAATCGCTGCTGCTTCTATATTAGCAAAAGTAGAACGTGATAAATATATTGCAGATTTATGTAAAGAAAATCCAGAATTAATAGATAAATATGGAATAGATCAAAATAAAGGATATGGTGCTAAACGCCATTTGGAGGGAATAAAAGAACATGGAATTACTATATGGCATCGTAGAAGTTTTGGTATTTGTAAGCAATTTATGTAAAAAAATTGACATCTTTTATACCTTTTTTATTGAATAGTATTACAGTTTAAAATAAATTAATTAAAATGGTCAAAATTTGTGTTTTTGATACAGAGACATCTTGTTTACCTCCATATTTACCTGGTAAAGATTGGAATGAAAGAAATGAAAATGATATGAAATTATTAGATTTTTCCAATTACTATGAAGCTTCATCTATGTGGAATCAGATGCTGCCTTTATGGCCTAGTATTATTCAATTGAGTTACATTATTTATGATACGGATTCACCGAATAATAGTAAAATATTTAATAAATATATTGATATACCAGATAATGTAGTTATATCCGAGAATGCTACGTCAGTTCATCATATTGATAAAGAAAAAATTAAATTAGTATCTACTGAAAAAAAAGCACTAATCCACAGCGCTGTGCTAGAATTTATGAATGATATTATGGAACGACATGTAGTTGCAGTAGTAGGTCATAATGTTCAATTTGATCGTAAAATGATTATTGCTGAATTATTAAGATTAAATGAATTCCGTGGAATTAACGATAATATTGATAAACATTTGCTATTTTTGATGGATAACCGAAAATTTAGATGCACTATGGATATAACTACATCGTTATGTAATATTAAATTTGCTGTTCAATATAAAGATAAAGTTACTGGTGAAAATAAAGTATTTTATAAAGTAAAAAGTCCAAAATTAATAGAATCGTATGAATATTATTTTGGATATTCACTATTACATGAAGCATTACATGATGCATTAGTAGATGTAATACTTTGTTTAAGAGTATTTATGAAATATAATTATAATGAAGACATATATGGTAAAAATAAAAATATTACGGATTTTATTAATAAAATAACAATAAAACAACCTGAATACAATTCAGATGTAGATATTGAAAATATTAAATTAGAAATATTAGAAGTTTTTGATAAATCAAATATAAAAACAAAAAGAAAAAATAGAAAATCCAAATCAAAAAGATTTACGCATAGAAAACAAACCAAAAGACAACTTTTATAAAAGTTGCGCAAAAAACTAAAATTAAAACTAACAATTTTGCACAACTTTTTCTAAAAGTTGCTAGGCAGAGCACATTTCACAAATTTCATCATTTACCTCCACTTTTTTCTTCTCTGGTTCTATTGTAAATTGTTGTGCTTGATGTTTTGCTTTTCTTCTCAAATAATAAATACCTGTTTTTAAACCTTTTTTCCAAGAATAGAAATGCATAGATGTAAGTGTATTATAAGTTGGATCTTCTACCCATAGATTTAAGGATTGACTTTGACAAATAAATGCACCGCGATCCGCAGACATATCTATTAAGTGTTTCATTGGCATTTCCCAGACAATCTTATATTTATTTCTAATATGTTCGCTTAGCATAGATAATTGTTGTACACTTCCTTTATTTGCAATAATGTTGTTTTTTATTTGTTCATTCCACAATCCTAGATCAATTAATTCTTTCATTAAGTATTTATTGACTACTACAAATTCACCCGCTAAAGTACGGCGACTGTATAAATTACTAGTAAAAGGTTCAAAACACTCATTAAATCCTAATATTTGTGATGTTGATGCGGTTGGCATTGGTGCCACTAAAAGAGAGTTTCGTAAACCGTGATCTACAATAGATTGTTTTAGAGCTTGCCAGTCGTAACGTCCAGGTGTTGGTTCTACTCCCCACATATCAAATTGCAATATTCCATTGGAAGCAGGTGAATTTTCAAAAGATTGATATGCCCCAGGGTGTGCTGGTTTTAATCCATATTTCAATCCATTTGTATATTTCATTTCATATAAAACTGCAGTGTCAGGCAATTCAACTTGTGATATATATCTTTCTTTAATATCTATAGCAATTTCATTACTCTTTTCAAGTGCTGCATGATATATGGTTTCAAAAATAAGTTTGTTAACACTCTTTGCTTCTTCACTATGAAAAGGAATGTCCATTAAAATAAATGCATCCGCCAAACCTTGTACACCTATTCCAATAGGTCTATGAAGCATGTTGCTTCTTTCGGTTTTTTTAGTTGGATAAAAATTCACATCAATTACTTTGTTTAGATTATTTGTAACTACCTTGGCAACTTCATGTAGTTTTTTGTAGTCAAATAATTTTGTTTTCTCGTCTACAAACATTGGAAGTGCAATGGAAGCCAAATTACACACAGCAGTCTCTTTATCATCTGAGTACTGTGTTACTTCACAGCACAGGTTAGATGACTTTGTCGTACCAAGATTTTGTTGATTTGATTTTTTATTTACAGCATCCTTAAAAAGTAAATAAGGTGTTCCGGTTTCCATTTGTGCATCCAAAATTTTAAACCAAAGATCACGAGCGTTGATGGTTTTACGCGCTTTTCCAGAAGACTCGTAACTTGTATATAACTCAACAAATTTTTCACTATAAACATCTGATAATCCTGGACATTCATTAGGGCAAAATAAAGACCATTTACCATTATCCTTTACGCGTTCCATAAATAAATCACTAATCCATAAAGCATAGAAGAGATCACGAGCTTTCAATTCTTCATCTCCATGATTTTTTTTCATTTCCAAGAAATCTTCAATATCAGGGTGCCAAGGTTCTAAATAAATAGCAAATGAACCATTACGACGATTACCTCCTTGGTCAACGTAGCGCGCAGTATTATTAAAGACGCGTAACATGGGAACGATTCCATTTGAAATTCCATTAGTCCCAACTATATGACTACCTTTGGACCTTAAATTATGAATATGTAAACCAATACCACCAGCCCATTTAGAAATATGAGCACAATCCTTTAAAGTAGAAAATATACCTTCTATACTATCCTCCTCTAAAGCAATCAAGTAACATGAACTTAATTGTGGCCTAGGTGTGCCTGCATTGAAAAGTGTTGGAGTTGCATGTGTAAAATATTTTTGTGACATTAAATCATAGGATTCTTTAATAATATGAAGGAGAACATCACTCTTGTTGTTACAATTATTATTGTTCACATGAATACCTAAAGAAACACGTAACCACATGTGCTGTATTCTTTCCAGTACCTTATTATTCAATCTAAATAAATAAGCTCTTTCAAGTGTTTTAAATCCAAAATAATCAATTAAGTAATCCCTGCTATGTTGTATCATTTCATCCAATTCAACTCCATTATTTTCCACGAATTTCCATATGTGATTCGCAATAAGCGGTTTATGGACTCCATTAATATCTTTGAATTCATACAATTCTTTCATGACACTAGAAAAAGAAGCAGTTGTATTTTTCTGATGATTAGAAACTACAATTCTAGAGGCCAATACACCATAATCTGGATGTTGCGTAGATAAGGACGCACATTGTTCCGCAGCAAGCTCATCAATTTTAGTAGTTTCAATTTTATCAAACAATTGATCAATCACTTTCATGACCAACGCGGAATAATTTATTTGGATCCCAACTTCTTGACCCAATATTTTTATACGGTTTAATATTTTATCAAAGGATAACTCTTCTAATATACCATCTCTTTTTATAACTCGCATATCATTATCTATACTAGTCATATAGATTTAGTTATAATAAACTATTTAATAATAGTTTTAAATGATTTTTATAAGTTTTATATAAAAAAAAATATTTTTATAATATTTTTATATTATAAAAATCAAAATAATATAATGAATTATCCAGAAACAGCTTTAATTGTAATAACCTCTCATGGAGAAATACCTATAACAAAAGATCCTATAACTAAAGAAAATATACCTTATACGTTTATTATACCAAATGAAATAAGTTCAATAACAAAATTGAGTGTCATTGCACCTGGTGTTTGTAATATTACAAATACAGAGGACGTAGATGATTTTGTTAAAAGATTAATGGAAAAAATAAAAGATCCAAATGAATATAATGGATTATTAACAGATCCAATAAATTATCTTAATTTTTTAGCACAATTTAATAAAGAAATTGAAAATCAAGTTGTCATGGAAACTATTAAAGAAAAACATGCAAAAACAGAAAATTATGATCCAACCGTTCATGATGATTACGTATATCATATTAATAAAAGATACAATGTAACTCAATATAAATCAGATGATGAAATGTTAAATAAAGTTTATACACGAAATAATAGGACTGACTTAAATATAAGTGCTTGGGATCATCAAATGATATTAGTAAATGCATTAGGAAAACCAGATTTATTTATAGAAATTAATGGGAAAAGTTTTCAAGATAAAAATTCAGAATTAGTATTTAGTAATGTTGTAGAATTTCTTAAAAATAAAGGTGTAAAAAATATAATATTAATAGATTTAAGTTGTTCCGTATTTGAATCTGAAGCTACCATTTCAAAAAGAGACGAAAGAGGTATACGACGGGGAATATTTGGAAAAAAATTATTTGGTGGTAAATATAGAATAAAAACACATAAAAATAAATCAAAACATAAATCTAAAACACAAACCAAAACCAAACGCAGAACTAGAAAACAACATAAATTTAAAAATAGGAAAACTAGAAAATAAAAATAAATATAATAAAGAAAAAATATATTCTTTATTATAAAGAATGTTTCGTGCAAGACGCCTATTACCAAAACAGAGACTAATTAATAATACTTATTTACAACGCATTAATCCGTTAAATGAATGTGAAAGAATTTATTCACAACAAATTTATTACAAAAATGAAAATCCTTTGAATGAATGTGAACGACCAATACAAAACCAGAGTATACCAAACCTACAAACAAAAAAAAATAAAAAGTAATAACGAATAATTATACATTATGATTTATCCATGATTTATTTTAATTAAACAACCAGTGCTTTCAATATCCGAAGAACTACCCAAAGAATTTTTTCTAATTTTCTTAACAGGTGCGCGATGTTCATATCCTGTGACTCTTTCTTTTTCAATAATATTCCATACATTTTCTATCGCTTGAATATTATTATTAAACCATGTTTTATTACGTAAAACTAAAACACAACTTAATTTTTCTAATTTCCAATAAATAGATTTAATATAGATCATATTATTATGATTTGTCTGATATTTGTCAATAATTTCTTCCTCCCATTTTAATATATCTTCCGTTTTTACAATATCTAATGGCTTGTATACATAAAAAGGCTTTGCGCCTACAGTATTATGAAAATAAATAATAACACCTTTTTTATGTAAATTTGTTGTAGTTGTATCATTTGCATCATTTGCAGCATTTGCAGCATTTGCAGCATTTGCATCATTTTCGGTTTCAAAATCTTTGAAAAATTGATTTGCTGTTTCATATTCTACAAATTTTGTCTCTAAAAAATCGCATTCATCTAAATTACAAACTTCCATTTGTAGTTGCATTTGAACCCAATATTCTTTTTTGGGTATTCCATTGATTTCACGATTTACAATATTTTTAATTTCTAACATTCTACCAAATCGTTCTGAATGCATGTCAATGTTAATACCATCCGGCGATGCTCCTAAAAAGGGGTAATGATCGTGTTTTACACAGCCAAAATCATCTACTTTTGTATTATATAAATATTCATATATCATAACAGAAACTGGCTCATATTTTTGACCCCAATGAAATGGAGTATTTATATTCACCATCATCCCCTTATCATCATCTAGTCTTTTTAATGGTTGACATTTTTCATAAATTAATTGATTGATTGTACTTTGACTTTCAAAACATTTGTAAGCATTACTTGCAGTTATCAAATTATGACGAAAACTATACCACTCATCTGTACGTTGTTGTGGTTGTGGTTTTTGTTTAATATGATCAATTATAAGTAGTAATTTTTTAATTTTATCATTATTGTCTATCTGATTATTTTCTGATTTTTCAAAATTAGTATGATTATTATTGTTAGCAATAGAACGTTCTGGATAAAATGTGGTTATAAATATTTTATGAGCTTCCTCTAATAATTCATCTAAATCATCTTCCAACCAATTATATTCCAATATTTCATTTTCAAACTGAATATAAAATAATTCCTTTACATCTTCTAACATTTCGCATTCAAAACCCGGCTCACTAATTGCAGTAGGATTTTCGTTAATGTAATCTTCCATTAAATACAATGCGGATTCTATCAAATCTAACGAATTCTTTTCATCTAATATATTTGGTAAAATTTCATCTTCAAAAACTAGCGATTCTAATATATTTTCTAAATCAGTTAGGTCTTTTATTGTAATAATCATAATATTAAATAAACAATTCTATATAAATATATAAACAAATATTTATATCAATTTAATTACATAAAATACCATAAAAAAAGTTATTCTATTTTAACTAAATTCAATTGTTTTGTAAATAAAAATTTATTAGAATCCGTATTACGTCTTTTAATATTACAATTTAAACAGGAAATTACAAAATTCTCTCTATTATGACCTTCTTCATTATTAATACGATCCACACTCCATTGTGTTAATTCCCTTACAATTTCATAAAGAATTAATACGTTACATTTACAATAATAACATTGCATATTGGTAGTAATTAATTTTTCTAAAACAGTATGAGTATTAATAAATAAAGTTTCATTGTACTTATTTTTGCTTACATCTTGTTGTTTATAACTCGCAATTTTTCTCTCAATTTCTTGTTTTAAAATGCTTTTTTCTCGTTGATTTTCAACTTCATTAATTTTATTGAATATTTCTTTTATAAGTTGTAACTGTATTTCACAAGATAAAAACTTATCGTTAATATTATATTTATTCATTATGTCTCTTTTCTTAATCTCATTTTTAACACGATTTGCGCGTTTTATCATGTATCTATTGTTGGTACCGCTTATAGAAACACGTTTGTTGTCTTCTTCATCCATTATTGATTTAATTATATAAATAAACTATAAATAATTTACTATTAATATTAAAAATAATAATATAAAAACAAATACAAAATAATATATTTTTATAAAAAGAGTTAAACTTAACTTGATATAATAATATATATAACAAATGGAAAATACAAATAATGATAATGAAGAAAAAAACAGTGTTTCTAATACACCAGAAGAATGTATTGAATTAAAAAATATAAAGTATAAGACAATGTTAATAAATGGTGTTACTTTGAATGAATCAAAAGCATCTCAGAGTATTGATAACTTAGATAAATTTTTAGAAAATGAAAAAAATAATAATGTCAATGAACCATGGTGTAAATTAAATAAAACTATAAAAATTAGAAAATTAATAGATTATGTTGAAAATGACTACAGTAAAAAAAATAATTTGGATAATTCTGAATGTGAAAATTTGATAAATTTCTTTAAAGATTGTTTAGATAGGAAAAAGTTGCAACGGATCAAAGATGTAGTGTATGATAAAGATAATGGGACCATAAAGGATATACCTTCATTGACTTATGTAAAAGCGTCTAGGCATTTTACTTTGAAGAACACTGAAAAAAGAATATCTACATTAAAGTCATTACCTCAAAATAAATCTAATAAAAATATTATAAACAATAAAACTATCAAAAATAAAAATAATGAAAATGAAAATGATGAAAATGATGAAACATGATTATTTAATAAAATTAGTTATAAATAATTATTTATATTATTGAATAATATAATAAAAATAATATTAGTATTATGAATCCAGTAATTGAATGGAAATGGTCCAAAGGAATGAATTATGACAGATCTAGAAGAATAAATAAAGAATCCATGGATGAAAATTTTAATAAAATTGTTGAAAACAGTGCATATAAAACATCCTTAAATCATGATGAAAATACATGGGAAATAATGAATAATAATTTGTTTGATAAAGATTTTGTTCAATATAATAAACGTGAAGACAGAGATAAAAAATTATCGGAACGTCAGATGATGTGTCAAGTAAACATGAATCCGTATTTAACTAATAACAGTTATGTTAAAGATTTATCTATACACGATCAATTTATGAAACCAATATCTACAAACACCACTTTAGATATGGATACTGAGCAAGCATTTAATGCAATACAAAATAATACTACATTATCGTGAATGAAACATACTAAAATTTTCTATTTTCTTTCCGAAAAAAGATGGGAATTTAAACTCCTTCTTTCTTGTAATTGGTATACGTAAGAAAAACAAACCTGTTATAATTAGTAACAATCCTATATATTGATAAATGCTTTCAAAATATTCATTTAAAAAAATCATCGCTGCAAGCGATTCAATAATTGCACTAACCCCATCCCATGCACCGTTTACAAGTAATATATTGGATCCCTGAAGTGATTTTATTAAATAATAAATAACTCCTACGTAACCACTAGTCCCTATCATAAATGGCATTATACCTCCATGATTTGCAAATTGTTGATATCCAAAATCACCTACAATTTCACATAATGTCAACGTTCCTATTTCTACAAGACTCATATAATATATTTGTAAAATGATATATTAAAAATATTAATTAATAAAATTAATAAAATTAATATTATTTATTTTATAGGAATGAAATAACTTAAAAGTTTAATAGAAATCTTACATAATAAACTTTTAATGACAAGTGTAAATACAAATTATACAACTCAAAACGATTTATTATTAAATAATTTAATGGAATTTTATAAAAAAGAAGAATACTTAGATAAAATGCTTAGAATTATTACAGGAGACTCAAGAATTTCATTGAGAATTGTAGATTGGTTTGCTACTAATTATGCTAAAAAATATTATACATTATATACTATTGACGACGGACAAGGTCACGTAAAACGGTTTAAAGTTTATTTTGATTATAAGTTGAAATTAAAAGCATACAGTAAGCGTCGTTTTGATCCTTTTTGTAGATGGGAACGAATAAATATTCCTTACAAGGATGGTAAATTTATTGAAACAACCATTGGACAATTAAATTTTTTTAAATGGGCTATTGAAAATAATGTAATTGATTTTATTGAAACAAATTACGATACTATTGAAAAAGATATGAATACACGTAATAGTACATCTAAACGCAAAGAATTGAAAATAGATAACACAAAAACTAGAAAGAAACGGGAAGAACTTTCTATTTCAGCCACAAAAAGTATTAAAAAGGAAGAAGTAGAAATTGTTGTTCAATTCAACTAACATTGTTTTATGCAATAAAAATCCATGAAATGTATAATTGATCTAAATGATTTCTGGTTTTGTTCATATCGCCATTATATGCACTATATATTTCTTTTACGTGGAAAAATCTGGCATAATAACCATAAAACATAATAGGAAAAAGAAACATTGACAATCTTTTGTTTATTACGTTGGATAGGACTTTACCAAAAAATATATAACTCACAATATTACAAAATGAAATATAAAGAATTGTGTGTATAATGACAGATACCAATAATGGTAACATAATTCGCGTTGTAAACATATCTGTAAATTTCAATTTAGGATTAGTAGTGTCCAAATATAATCTTGTGAACATTTATTAGTATATATTATTAATATTATAAAATAATAATAATATATAGATGATATTAGATAACTTATTAAGTTTTGACAATAAAGTAATAATATCTGTTATTTGCAGTGGGTTATGGATTTATTTTAGAACTTCGGAATGTTATAATTTGATACCAAGATTACATATATTTTCCATTTTCTTTGTGATGGTATGGGTTTATTTAAACTATTATGAACCTTTATTTTTACCAATAGGATTATTAATTTTGATTTTATATGCTAAAATAAATATTTCAAAAAAAGAAAAATAAAATAATTAGAATAAAATGAATAAATAATATAAATTATATAAATTATTAAATAGATAAAATTATATATTTAATAATAATAATATTTCCGTATTTAGATGGGTAATTCAAGCTCAGTCAATAAAATTAATTTTGAAGATATACAGTACTTATTACAAGAGAAGGATAAATATATATTAATTAATACATTGGAAGAAAATTCACAAGATTGTTTATTACCATCAACCATTAGTCCTGAAAAAGAAATATCCATAATAAATCATTTACTTAAAACATGTAATAAAGATATTAAAATCATAGTTTATGGAAAAAATTGTAATGATGATAAAATTTACAGAAAATATCAACAATTACAATCTTTGGGATTCTATAATATTTTTGTTTATACAGGTGGTTTGTTTGAATGGTTGATGTTACAAGATATATACGGAGAAAAAGAATTTCCAACTTCAAAAAAAGAACTAGATATTTTGCGTTTTAAGCCACAGAAAAAATTGAATATTCCGTTGTTGGAATATTACACCGAACGGAAAGAAAATTGAGACGCTTTGCGTCCATTGAATTTCTTTCTGTCGGCGACTCATCCGTAAAAGAAAATGGGTTTGTCTCATTTTCCTTTACGGATGGTGTAATAGAAACATGTAAGGTGTCTTTATAACCATCTATCTGGTTCAAAATAAATTTCTATCATTTTTCTATATTCATGATCACATAAATCAATTGCTCTTTGATTATCTTTTATAAAAATATGTCTAAAAATTATACTGGAAAATTTCATTTTTAAGTCTAATGCTGTTTTACTTATTTCATTTATACTACTTGGTTTATAATTTATTTTACCATTCATTAAATTTATGATATAAATAGAATTATTTTCTACTATCAAGTCATTTATGTCTAACTCAATAGCTTTAGTCAACCCCATAATCAACCCATTACACTCTGCATAATTATTACTATTATTATATCCTAATAATTTAGATGTAGACCAAATTTCGGTTTCATTTTTATAAAGTATTGCTGACGCGGTCCCAATGGCAGGATCTCCTTTACTACAACCAGCGAATCTTAATAAATAAAAATTTTTTGGAAATATTTTTCTCTTTTCATGTAAAATTACAGATTTTAAATTTAAAAGACCTTGTTTTAATAAAGGGTTCATGTTAATAATAATCTATGTCTTTCACACAATTATATAAATTCCGTGTCATTTTTTTTATTTTCATAATTTAATTATTTTCAATAAAGAATCCAATTTATCAACATCACTCAACGCTTTTTTGTGCAATAGCGCTGACTTATTTTTAGCGTAACTAGTAACAAACAAATTGTTTGTACGATAATTTAATATTCTATTTTCAAAGAGATCCTTTGATTCTTTTAATGCATCTGTATAATTACATTTGTCTCTCATCATTTTATAAATAATACATCTATCTAAATCATATGCTGCTAATAGATCTGATTCTCTTACAATGTGATATGCCAATTGGTAGTCACCGAAATCGGGGTAACCAATTGCCTTTACTTTTGAGTATGACATGGTTTTTATAATATTAGATACAACTGTTAATTCTTCTGGTAATATATAATCTTCCATGTATTTATTCATGTTATAAATACCTAAATCTTCATCCATATATTTTTTATCACACATATCATGTACAATAGACGCTAATGTAATAATTTCTCTTTGTTCTTTCAAATGAGGATGTTTGATTACTTCATGTTCGTAAATACAATTTGCATAATTAAAAACCTCCAAACTATGTTTTAAGGCGTGTGATTCATCAATATAAAAATCATTACTGGTTTTAATTACAAATTTGAATGCTTGATTAATAAGATTAATATAATTTAACACTTTCATGATATAATTATCAAATTGTTAAAATTAAAAAAAGAATGAATTATAATTCAATTTTAATTTTATTTGAAATTTATTTGAAATTAATTAATACATCAATATATTCTAACCATGATTCTAAACATTTTGCATTTTCTTTCGCCTTAATATTTGTATTACCATTTAATTGTAAAACATCTTTAATATCTTCATCATTCACAAAGGATTCAATCATATTTTTATGATATGCATCACAATTTTTTAAATAGGTTATCGGTATAGTTTCTTCACCTGTACGAGAACGTTCATGAATTCGTTCATAACATATTTCTGGAGACGAATTAACATAAATAACTTTATTAATTGGATATTCTTTTGCAAAACAGTCAAACCATTTGGAATAAATTTGGTAATCAATAAATTCAATGTTACCTGAGTCGTATAACATTTTTGCAAATATTAGTTTGTCCGTTAGTAAACTGCGTTCTGTAATAATAATAGAATTCGGATTTTTTGTAACTGCATCTTTTAATAATGCTAATCTAGAAATATACGCCATCATTTGAAATGAAAACGAATATTTTTTTTGGTCTGAGTAAAATTTTTGCAACACAGTTATACCATTTTCATCTTTAATATTTTCCCATTCATCCACAGGCTCTCTTAAAAATATAATGTTTTCTTGATCTTTGTATTTATTTTTAATATGTTCTAAAAGTGTTGATTTTCCTGAACCTATATTTCCTTCAATAGAGATAATTTGTGCCATTTTCTTATGTAGTTTAATTTACTGTGAAACGAATTATTTTCATTCATTTTTTTATTTAATCAAATTAATAAAATTGAATAGAATTTTACTTTTATTATCAAATTATAAAACTAATTGAATAAATAATAAAATGACCAGTTATAATTCTATAATAAAGCAAATGTATATTAACACATTTAATTTATCAAGTGATTTATTAAGTGAAATTAAAAGTTTCTGTTTTTATGATATTAAATCATGGGAAACAATGAATTTTATAAAATATAAAAAAGAAAGAATATGTTATTTATTCAAAACATCAACTATTTCAAGAGCAAACCCAGAGGATGTATATTTACATGATGGAAATACAGATCAACAATGGGTGTTTTGGACTTTTGATGAAAGTGATGGTACTAACAATCAGTTTCAAGCTTTTAATTGTAGATATTGTGGAAATTATAAAATTATTGCAAATGAAATTTATCATACCGAGAGAATAATTTGTCATTGCAATAATGAATATTATGATGATTTACCAGATTTAATTGATATTACATTGGATGATGACGATGAAGGAACAGATTTTGATGATTTTAACGATGATGATAGTATTGGCGTATAAAAATAAGCTAATTTAAAAATAAACAACCTTACATGTTTTTTTATATTGATTTATAATAAATATGAAAATTCAAAAAAATACAAGAATTAGGCGTAAACAAACCAAACGTAGAGAAAATAAACAAACTAAGCGTAAACAAACTAAGCGTAAACAATCCAAACGTATACGATATTCAAAGAAAAGAACATATAAAAGTAAAAAATACTATGGTGGTAAGTTTAATTCAGAAGAGAAAATATTTTTAATAGATAAATTGAAAAAAATTGGGTTTAATGAAGATGAATTGCCTGCAATAATAGAAGAATTAGATTTAGGATCTCAACAATTTTCTGGAAATAATTTAAAACAACTTACAGATCAAATAGATGGAATGAATAGAGAACAATTTAAAGAATGGCTAGAAAATACGTACTCTTTGTTTGTAGAAGACGTTGAAACCGATTATGAAAGCGATTAGTTTTAATGTAATTTTAATTATATCAATTACTAAAAAAAATGATATCTTTAATACATATAAAGATATAATTATAACTATAATATTTATCAACATTAACAATGGATCTGAATCAAAGAAAACTAATTAAATCGGAATGGGATTCTATTGAGGTTCCTTTTTCACAATCAGAAATAAATGTATTGAAACTGATAATATCAGGGTTTCATAATGTCAATATTAAACTGAATAGTAATGATTCCCTTTTTACGTTTTTAAAAATTGAATATAATCTAAAAATGGAAGATTATATTTACAACAAATATTTGAGAGAAATTGTGGAAAAAATTATTGAAAAATATAAACAAATAATTAACAGTAATGATAACGATATTTTAAAATTTAAAATAAATATTAGCAATGATATTCAAATAAAAGCGGCAGATAAGATCCGGTTAGAGAAAAATGATTTGGATTCATTAAAAAAAAATGCGTATGAATATGTTTTATTAGAAAATATCCATAATTTATTAAATGCTAAAAAAAATAAAGATAAAAAATTATTTGTATTGAGCTATTTTACATTATACAAATTATTACAAAACAATATAACAAAAATTAATAGACACATTATCAGTATTTGTGATTTTATTATTAAAGATTTTGAAAATGAAATAAATATTATGAATATATTAGAAAATTCTGTTGATTTAATTGAAAAAAATACAAATTTACTTAAATATAATGATATGCATTTGTACGAGCATCAAAAAGAAATTTTTACTATTTGTAAAAATCCGCAACCTAAATTGATTTTATACATGGCGCCTACTGGTACTGGAAAGACATTAACACCAATTGGTTTATCAGAACATTATCGTATAATATTTGTATGTGCAGCTAGACATGTTGGACTAGCATTAGCTCGTGCTGCCATTTCAGTGAATAAAAAGATTGCCTTTGCATTTGGTTGTGCAAGTGCGGTTGATATTCGTTTACATTATTTTGCGGCAAAAGATTATAGTGTAAATAAACGAAGTGGAGGTATTCAAAAAGTGGATAATTCCAATGGTGAAAATGTAGAAATCATTATTAGTGACATTAAATCTTTTATTCCAGCAATGTATTACATGAAAGCATTCAACGAAGATGATAAATTAATGATATATTGGGATGAACCTACTATTACATTAGATTATAGTGAACATAGTTTTCATTCTATAATTAAAAATAATTGGACTGAAAATAAGATACCAACTGTGGTTTTGTCTTCTGCAACATTACCGAAAGAAAATGAATTGACGGAAACCATAAATGATTTTAAATGCAAATTTGTGAATAGTGAAATATATAGTATTATTAGTCATGATTGTAAAAAATCTATTCCGATAATTAACAAAGATGGATTTGTTGAATTACCGCACTTTTTAAGTAGCGATTATAATAAAATATTAGAAATTTCTCGGCATTGTGAAAATTACCTCACATTGTTGAGGTATCTTGATTTGAATGAAGTAGTAAAATTTATAAAATACGTGAATGTGAATAATGAAAATAATAATTACACATCAGAGCGTTATAAAGTAGAAAATTATTTTGAATCCCTAAACGATATAAATATGAAAAATATTAAAATGTATTATATAAAGTTATTAAAAAATATAAATCCTGAGTTATGGAATTCAATATATAATGAATTCAAAAATAAGCGTTTACCTCAGTTAATTGAAAATAATAGTGTAGATTTAAAAGGTAATAAAGTATTATCTTTGAAACAGAATAGTTTTGGTCCAGAAACAACGACTTCATCCACATCTAATTTAACAGGACAACCTCTTAAAAGAACATTAACAGACACTAGTATTTTTACAAAGACCACACAAAAACAAAATCAAATTATGAATAAAGGATCGTCTGCTATTTATGTAACAACAAAAGATGCATATACTTTAACGGATGGCCCAACTATATTTATTTGTGATGATATTGAAAAAATTGCCAAATTTTGTATACAACAATCAAATATACCTACTTTAGTGATGGAGGATTTAATGAAGAAAATAGAATACAACAATGTACTCAATAATAAAATTAATGAATTAGAAAAAGAGTTGGATTATTTGAAAGAACAAGAAGAATCTAAAATGTCAGCTAACGTGGACAGTAGTGGAAAAAATAATACAAAATCATTGAAAAATGTTAGAAAATTTAATAGAGACGCTGATAACGTAGATAGTAATAATAATAAAGGACAAACTGTACGATTAGTGAGGGAAATTGAAACCTATAGACAAATGATTAAAAATGTAAATTTAAATGATACTTTTGTTCCTAATAAACTTCATCACATAAAAAAATGGACAGAAGATCTTAAAATAGATACTACAAAAGCATTTACAAGTAATATTGACGAATCTACTATAAGTGAGATAATGTTATTAAATGGAATTGAAGATACCTGGAAAATATTGTTAATGATGGGTATTGGCGTTTTCATAAATCATGAAAATATAAGATACACAGAAATAATGAAACAATTAGCAGATCAACAAAAACTCTATTTGATAATAGCGTCTAGTGACTACATATATGGTACTAATTATCAATTCTGTCATGGTTATATAAGTAAAGGTATGAATTTGACACAAGAAAAAATTATTCAAGCGATGGGTCGCATTGGTAGAAATAATATACAGCAAACATATTCGTTGCGTTTTAGAGATGAAGAACAAATTATGAAAATATTTACAGCAGAAGCGGATAAACCAGAAATAATTAATATGAATTTATTGTTTAACAGCAATAAAATCATTTGGAAAGATAATCAATATGTGGAAGTGGAACAATAAATGCGTAAAAAGTATTAAAATGTTTCTTGTAGTGGTGCAAGAGTAGCAATAAAATTATTCCTTTCTTCTACAGTTAATAAACTAAAAACTATATTGAATTGCGTTGTTACATGTTTTTTTTCTAAAATGTTTGCATATTTATCTACATCTTTATTTGTTTGTAAATAAATATTTCTCTTGAAGATATTATAAAATTTGTCCACATAGCCATACATACTAGCCTTATTATTATTTGCATATAACAATAAATCATTAATCACCCAATTTTTATCTTCTAGTGATTCAATTGGATATCCCATATGTATGATCCAACAATTATAATATAATTCAAATACGGTTTGTTTGGATTCTTTGTAATTTTTAATATCATTTAATAAATTTTTATTTTGTACATTATATGTGTACGGAATTATTTCTAGAATGATTTCTCTCGGTAATCTTTCTATTAAATCCTTCATAATATATTTATTCTTAATAGTTGTATAGTTTATATAGTTTTTATACTTTTATATAGGTGTAAATAATTTAAATATTTTTATTGTATAATACATATATTTATTGTAAAAAGGTGTTATGTATAATATTCCAGAAGAATTATTACATATAGTATTAGAATATGATGGAAGAATTAAATATAGAAAAGGTGAATACGTAAATATAATACATAAAAACGACGAGAGATATAATATGATCACATCAATTGTAAATAAAAAAATAGAAATATTGAAGAAAATAGAGATTCATAATGATAGAGATGGCCCAGGTTTTTATTTTGAATTTACTTTTGATATATATAGAGATGTTGGGTTATGTTATGATTACAATTTTTCATATGCAAATAAATTTGAAATTTGTTATTTTAATTGGAGAAATAACATCATAAAACAATTTAGAACATATTTATAAAATTTAATTTTTTGACATTATAAACAATACGTGGAAAATGTATTTGATTAAATTATAGAATGGATAATTTATTTCCTAATTCTTTGAAATAATTATTATTATAAGAAACATTTTTTTCTAAACATTTGGCAAGTGTTTTATCACTAATACATAATGTTTTTATACAATCATATTTACACAAAAATTCTTGTAATAATAAACCTTCCATATTATATTTTCCGATCCCATTGTTATATAACATAGGTATTCCATAACGACTTTCAAAATCGCATTTTAATTTTTCATCACAATTATTATATAATTTATAATAAAAACCATCTTTTATGGTGAAATTTTTCACACAGGCATCTAAACTTGCTATAGAATCATAATTATTTAATTTACAAGCAGTTTTTCTATCTAAATAAACATTTACTATTTCGGATTTATTTGAATTAAGTTTGGCAATATAACCAACATTCACTATTTTAGTTTCTTTTGTAGGATTCAATACATAAATTACATTTGGATCTAGATTTCTTTCTACTAATTGCCAACGAAAACCACAATATATAGTATTTTCTTGAATAGCTTTCATAATACTTGGGCGTTTAATGTTTTTATTTTCATTCATTAATTCTGTAACAGATTCATACACTTTTATTAGTTGGAAATTTTCTGGATTAATTTTTTGAACTCTTGGACCTAAATTAGGTAATTGTTGATTAAATCCGGTAGTTATTTTTGTTTGTTGAGAATTTAATTTATTTAAAATATCTTGGCTAGTTTGTTCTAGTGAAGATATTTTGTTAAGTAATATTTTATTAGATTGTATAAGTTGTATAAATAAATCATTATTTATATTATTTTGATTCGTTTCTAATTTATTTTTTAAAAGCTCATTTTCTAGTAATAATTCACTAACTTTATAATTATAATTACTAATATTATCATCAATAATTTTTAATAAAATTTGATATGTTAAATTTTTCCCAATTAAAAATAGCTCCTTTTCACTTTCATGACCAGGCAGTTCAATTATATTATTAGGTTTAATAATACTATGATTATGTAAAAATAATTCAAACTCTCTACATTTATCTACTAAAAAACAATTTATCAACAAAATATTCTTGTGATTTGATTTACATTCATTATATCGGTCAGTAATACCTTTCCTACTCTCACCAATTTTTATGATATAGGTTCCATCCTCATTATTTTTGACTTTGATAATATATATAATATTTCCAGATTTATTATATTCTTTTAACAATACTTTTTCTCTTTCTAATTCTTTTTCTTTTATTATTTTTTCTTCCATTTCTTTATTTTTTGAATCTTCAATTTGTGATAATTGTTTTTTTAATTCTTCACTTTCTTCTTTTGTTATTTCAAACATAATATTCTCTAATTTAATAAAGTAATCATGTATTTCATCTGCCTTTTTTGTTCCTGCTTTTAGACAAAATTTTTTGAAGGTGTCAATATTTAACATTATTATTTCTTTATTGTGACCTCCTCTTGGGTCTTTTTTTGATCCACCAACTTGTGGAGCAAAAATTTTATAATCTTTATTAAATAAAAAGTTCTTTTCCATAACCCTTTTTGCAGCGTCTTTTTGACTAAAACCTAACCATTTCCACACATTATCTAAATCAATTATAAAATCATTTTTTGTATCGTACTTTAAATAACAATAAAAACTGGACAAAAATAGTTGTTGTTCATAATTATTGAAGGTATTTTGAACTTTTTCAATCAATTTTGACTGATAATTGCCTGATAGTTTAGTAATTGGATTACTTTCAATGAGATTTACGATGTCTACGCTCATTTTATATATGTAATTTATATATTATCTCTATATTGTTTTTTGCTTTAATAATTAAAAACCAAAATTTAATTATTAAAATTTATGAAAATAATATAAAAACAATGATACGATATATCGTAACAATGTGTTTAATTTGAGTATGCAAGACCTCCCATACCACTCATGATTCTTAGAACGTTGTAGTTGGTGGCATAGACTCTGACTTTGGCGGTCTTGGTTCCTTCAACGGTGGCATTAGATAAGACCAATTGTAGTGTGGCATTATCAATTCTTGAGAAATTGCAAGTACCACTTGGTTGGTGTTCTTCAGGTCTCAAGGCGAATGAGTAAACGTTAATACCTTCATCAGGGTTTCTGGTGTGTGATTGGTATGGTTGGACCCATGAGAAGTATGATCCTTCACGCTCTGAGAATCTATCTTGACCGTTAAGTTGTAACTTGGCAGTTACGACTGGGTTAAGACCCCAACAGTGCATTCCAAGTGAAGTTTCAGTAAGAACGAATGTTCCAGCGTCAGAAACACTGGATTCGGCACTGGTGGTACTACCAATAGTTGGTGCAAGAGTAGTTGGATCAGGGTATGAAAGGTGTGGTCCAGATCCAGCCATGTTAGGTTCAGTGTATGGATTACTTGGTCCGTGCCAGTAACCAGTGAAATCACCTGGAATGTAAGCGTCTTCAGCACCTGCATCAGCGAATAATCCACGAACATCAATGTATCCGTTTGGTGATGCAACAGCGTTTGGTCCTCCGAAAGCATGGATAGCGTTTGGAAGAGCATCAATTGCATCAGTGTAGTTAAATGGTTGAGGACCTAGAACTTTGAAAAGTAATGAGTCGCAAACAAGGGATGAACAGTAATCTACGTTTTGATCAGGTTGGACAACCCAGATTAATTCCTTAACAGGGTGGTTGAAGTTAAGTTTAATTTTGTTGGATGATGAACCAACAGATTCATCACCAGTGAATTGTAGTTGAGTGATTAAATATTCATGAGGGTTTTGTGCCATTCTTCTACGTTCATCAGTATCAAGGAAAACGTAATCAACGTAAAGTGATGCAGCAACTAAAGATTGGTTGTATGCAATAGTGGCTGGTACTGGTTTTCCAGTAGAGTATTGTCCGGCAGATCCAGTGTATGGATTGGTATTGCAGTTAAGGGTGGTGACAGCCCATAAGCATTCATCAATAGGACGAATATCAAGGTTGATTTTAACTTCGTGGTATTGAAGAGCAATTAATGGAAGTGCAAGTCCAGGGTTGGTGCAAAACCAGAATTGAAGAGGAACGTATAATGTGGTTTCAGGAAGAGCATTTCTTGGAGCACACACTTGACGAGGTGCGATTGAGTCACAAGGACCATCAACATCAGCGAAAGAAGGATCAGTGATGAAGGTAAGTTGAGTGGTGTTACCAATCATTTTGTAGTAACCTCTTTCTTGTTCAGAAGTCATGGTAAGTTGGTTCCAGATGTGCATCCAGTCACCATATTGACGGTCAATTCTTTGACCTCCAATTTCAACTTCAACTTGAGCAATTAGTTGTTCTCCAGGGAAATCTAACCAACGAGCATAGACTCCTTGGTTTTGTCCAGTAGCATATGATCCAAGTCCCATAAGTTGGTTGATTTCAGGTAGAGTGACTTGAAGGTATGTTCTGTATGCCAAATCACCGTTTCTACTGATGATGCATTGGACACGTCTTCCAAAATCAGCTTGACCATTGAATGTTTGTTCAATTGATTCAATAGCAAAGTTAGTGTATCTTCGGTAAGTTACTTTCCAAAAAGTAATTTGTGGGTTACCAGTAAGGTAAACATCTTGTGCGCCATAAGCGACTAGTTGCATTAATCCGCCTCCCATTTTTATACAATTGCTAAAGAAAAAAAATTTTAGATTTTAAATTTAATTAAATTAATTATATAATTTATACTCAATATTGATAAATTATATATAATAGTATAGTATTATCTGTTTATAACATTATTTAGGTCTAAATTATTTTTCATAAATTTTAATAGATAAGAATCTTCTATTATTTCTTTTTTATTTTCATGTTTTTTTGTAAAAATATAAGAAGTATTATCTTTTTTAATACTCCAGCCTTCTTCCAATGCATTGTAAATAAAATTCATTTTTTTAAATTTGATAAAATCAATTTTAATTGTATTATTTTTGTCTAAATAATCTTCTATATTTATTGTTAAATCCATTAATAATTTTCTAGAAAAATTAATATTCGTTTAAACTTGTATCTTTATTATAATAATAATTAATTAAATAATATGTATTTATTTTAAATTAAATAAAATTTACAATTTAAATTTAAAATATATTACATTTATATGCCATCTTTTAAACCAAAAAATATAAAAAAAATAAAATTTAATAAACAAAATACGATAACGTTAGATAATAAACATAAGGAATTTATTAATGAATTTTCTAAGGATGAAAACATTAGAATACCAGAATTAGTAAATAAAAAAACTAATATTATCAAAAATTTAAACAGCATAGAGGATAATAACGTAGAGTTAAAATTGGAATTAATAGATGAATTAAATGAAATTAAGTCAAAAATAAAAGAATTAAAAAAAAAGAAGAAAGAGTATTTTTTGGATAATTCTAAATATATTTTTGAATATTTTGAAAATAAAAAGAATATTTCTAATGAAGAAACCGCAAATACTATAAATAAAAATAAGTTATTGAATAATTTTTTTAAAATAAATGATTCCCAACAAACAAAAAAAAAACCTGAGATAGGAAATAATATTGTTCAAAAATATCTTTCTAATATTGATGATATATTTTTAGATATTAATTCCTATGTTTATCCTACAGACATTTGTAAATTTTGTCACAAAGGTGAATTGGTGCCTCTTGAAGATGAAGGAATATTAATGTGTAATATGTGTAATAGGTATATCCCTTATTTAATAGAAAATGAAAAACCTTCTTATAAAGAACCACCTAAAGAAGTATGTTTTTATGCATATAAACGAATCAACCATTTTAAAGAAATATTATCACAATTTCAAGGTAAAGAAACGACACAAATACCGCATGATGTAATTGAAAACATTAAATTACAAATAAAAAAAGAGAGAATAGAAATAAGTGAAATTACGAATTCCAAAACAAAAGAAATATTAAAAAAATTGGGTTATAATAAATATTATGAACATATACCATTTATTAAAGATAAATTGGGTATAAAACCACCAATCATGTCTAGTGAATTAGAAGAAACATTGTGTAATTTATTTATTGAATTGCAAGCACCATATTCAAAATTTTGCCCAGATGACAGAGTCAATTTTTTAAATTATTACTATACTGCATATAAATTATGTGAATTATTAGGCGAAACTCATTACTTAGAACATTTTCCTATGTTAAAAGATAAAGAAAAACGAGTGGAACAAGATAATATTTGGAAAAAAATTTGTGCTGAATTAAATTGGGAATTCATTCCGACTATTTAAAAGTTATACACCTTTTATCATTTGAAATGCCCATTTTAGGCAAGCAAAAGAATAAGAAATTAGGTACAAATTTATATCCTTATTTGTAATAAAAATATAACATAATATACATAATATATCATGGAATCATCTCAAAATAATTTAATATAATTAGATTAATAATTATAATCTGTAAATGATTATAATTATGACTTTATAAAAAGGATTTTTTAAAGTATAAATTTACATTTAAAATCCACCTGGGAATCGTACCAAGTTTGCACCGATACCGAATCCAGCACCAGAGCGTGCACTTACACCCATACTTGGTATGTATGTATCAAGAATACTAAAGGTTGCTGCTGCAGTTAGAGCAATTAGGATGATTTCTTCAATATTCAATGAACGTTTTGGAATGGCAAAAGCTGCGATAGCTACCATTAAACCTTCTACTAAATACTTGATGATTCGCTTAACTAATTCACCGACGTTTATTAAACCAGTCATTATATTAAATAAAAAGAAAAAAATTATTTATTGTGTTATAAAAAACTTAAAGTTTAAAGTTTACTAAATATTATAAATTAAATGAATAAAACTTCCAATTCCAAAGGGAAAAAAAAGGATTCTACTATTAGCGCTAAAAATAGCTTTGAAAGAAAAATAGACGAAAATGGTATATTAAATAATAAATACGTAGACATTTTAGAAGAAGATAAGCCTATTGCTGGACAAAAATTTGTATGTGTATCATTTGTTTCACCTGAAAAAATAATAAAGCAAAAGGAACTTTTTTATTTTGAAGAATTCCTAAAGAAATGGGATGTGAATAAATCTATGGAAAAATTTGTCCAGTTTTTAAATTTTGTTTCCTATAAATATCATATGTCGTTTGAGGATTTATCAAATGATTTTAAAGAATTTGTCAAAGAAGAAAAAGAGGAACTTTCTAAATCATCTATGGAAGATGATTATAAGACTTTTATAGATAATAATGAAGAGGAGTTAGAAAAACTATTTAGTATGAATCATAATTTTCAAACAAGTACAAGAGGTATTAAGATTCGTGGTGTTTACCCAACTATGGAAGAAGCAGAAATACGTTGTAAATTATTACGTGAAGTTGATCCAAATCATGATGTATTTGTAGGTCCTGTTGGATTATGGATGCCTTGGGATCCAGAGGCCTATAAAACGGGTCGCGTAGAATATATGGAAGAAGAATTAAATCAACTAATGCATGAAAAACAGAAAAATGAAGCTAATGCTAAACAAAGTTTTGAACAAAGAGTTAAAGAAACTAAACAAAAAGCAATTGAAGAAAATATCAAAAAGGCTGAGAAGACTGGTAATAATTTAACTCAAGCCATTGATGATGAAGGTAATCTGGTTGGTATTAATAACATGAGCACTAAAGAAATCGCATTTACATCAAATGATAATGAAAATGAAATCATTACCGCAGCAGATATTCGCGCAGAATTGTTTGAAGGTGAAAATATTGTTGTTGGTAAAAGTGATTATGGACAAAGTGAACTAGTCAGTGGACCTTTTGCAAATAAGAAAAATGATTAAATAATATTATTTTGGTTATCAAATAATTTAAAGTATAATAATATAATTAATTATATATTAGTTATATTATGAAAATAGGTGTTGCTATACCTTGTTATAATGGACATATCAATAGGTTGTTTATGTTGTTAGATTCTATTGAAAAACAAACTATCTTACCTGATAAAGTTGTAGTAAGCACTTCTTCTACAAAAGAATTTAAAAATAATAATATTTATAGTTTTCCATTAGAAATTATACTGGTAGAAGAAAAAAACAATGCTGCAAAAAATAGAAACCGTGCTGCGTCCTTATTAACAGACATGGATTTTATTACTTTTATAGATGCAGATGATCTAATGCATCCTCAAAGAATAGAAATACTATTGAAAGTTTTCAAAGAACATGATAGTGATATAATTTTGCACAATTATTTTGATAACAATTGTCCAACAAATGATATTTTTAAAAACGTGGAATATAAAGAAATCATAGTAAGAGTAAATTCATTAAGACAACATTGGTCAGGATGCATAGAACATAAAATATATTGTAATGATAATGAAAAGATACACCACGGCCATGTTTCACTAAAACAGGCTATTTTTAACAATGTCAAGTTTCCAGAAGAACCCGAATTTTATAGAAAAGAAGATTGTATATTTTGTTATAGAGTATTTAGTTTACCAAACATTAAAAATGTCTATATATCAAATGAATTAACATATTATAATCCTTCAAATACTCAAATATTATACTTTTAAACCTTTTCTCATTTAAAACGCCCATTTTATTATAGGTAAAAATACGAAAAAGCGTAAAACCAATATAGTAGGTTTTTTATAACTATATATATATAATGTCAGTTTCACTTAATGAACTTAATGATATGATGATTTCAGAAATGAGTAATATGACTGAAATAAACAACGGAGTATTAAAGACTATTAAATCATTTTTTGCAACTATTTCAGATAAAACGATTAGAAGTTATTACAATAC